>OLRA01001002.1_pt1 | contig 35568 bp, 30 predicted proteins | sample 1673011 | NCBI WGS metagenome assembly OLRA01 (sample SAMEA3136746, study PRJEB25190) | human gut metagenome | reverse complement strand
TAGAGCTCAATGGTCTGCTTGAAGACCATGTTTTCCTCCAGTGCGAAATCCTCAACAGGGCTGATCATTGGGAACTCGTGGCACTCTATGCCCAGGGAGTGGCCGATGTGAGGAATGCTGAAGGGAAGACCTCTCTTGGCCATGCCGTCGGCACACACCCGGAAAAGCTCACTGGCAGGAACGCCTGCTTTTATGTGGGAGAAGATCTCCTCCTGGGTTTCACACATCTTGCTGTAAATGTCCACATATTTGTCGTTCAGCTGCCCTATCATGACGGTGCGGGCAAAGTCCGACAGATAGTGTCCCTCGCCGACTCCGCCAAAGTCCAGGCGCATCAGATCACCGCTGCGCATGACATTGTCGGTGGGCAGGGCGTGAACCATAAGAGACTTCTCACATGCGCCCATGACAAAAAAGTCAATGGAGCTGAGCCCGTCGTTAATCATATGGGTCTTTACCTTGTTTGCAAACTCCCGTTCGGTGCATCCGGGATGGACTTCCATCAGCCCCTTTTCAAGGGCAACGCGGGTAATGTTTGCCGCATCGGACAGGTACTTTATCTCCTGGGGCTCCTTTATCATGCGCACCTTTTCAAAAATGCGCTTGCAGTTTACAAGGTTAACACCGGGCATACGTGCAATAAGTTCCTGGTAGTACGCGGCGGTGAGGAAGCCAAGCTCTATACCGATGCGTCCGCCGGCCAGCCCACGCTCCTCAAGGACATCTGCGAGGAAATCTATGGGGGACTGCTGGAACTCCACATAGTAACGGCGGTCCTTTATCCAGGTCTCAGAGTCCACGGTATTCTGCTCTATGCAGCAGGCGATGATTGCAGGCTCTCCGTTCATCGGCAGAACGGTAATTGCCAGCCTGTCGGGAATATCGGTCTGGGTCATGATATAGGTTTCAGAAAAGTAAATGGTATTTGCCGGGGAGATAATAACTGCTGCGTCCAGTTTTTCCTCCGCCATGTAGCCTTTAAGCCGTTCATATCTGCTGAGCATTATGGTACTGCCTCCTGTTAAAAATTTTAGTAAACAATAATTGCCCCTGATTGATTTGAACTTCGTATCCGATTTACTCGGATACGAAGTTCAATGCTGAAAGATATTTCAACAAAGTCCAGCGCTTAATCAACCCACTGGATGAACCGGAGCTGCATACCCACAAAGGGATCATATCCGCTGAAACTGAGCCCGGCAGTGTGAGCGTAGCTCATTTCGGGGTAGTAGCAGGGTGCAAAGTAGGCTTCTTCGGAAAGGTACACAAGAGTATCGTTGAGCATAGTCCAGCGAACTTCGCTGTCCATCTCTACGTCCTGAGCGTCCCTCTGCTCCTCAATATAGGGATCTTCAAGGCCGCTGTAGGGGACGGCGCCGCGAATGCTGCACACCTCAAAGACGTGAGCTGCATCAGTGTTCAGGTTCAGATGGGTTGCCGCAACATAGAAGTTTCCGTTCTTCATTGCCTCCAGGAAAGCGTTGGTCTCCATGAGAGTAATGGTGGAGCTAATGCCTATGGCAGCCAGATTTTCCTTGGCAATCTCGGCAATCTTTTCATCCTTGCCTTCACGGCAGTAAATGGGACCAATGTCAAAGCCATCTTCATAGCCAGCTTCCTTCATCAGCTCAAGAGCTTTCTCAACATTGTAGTCATAGCTGGGGATGTTGTCGGAGTAGCCGAACATATCCGGGTTGGCCACGGAGTTTGCGGGCAGGCCCAGGCCCTCTTCGGCAACGTCGATCATGAACTGCTTGTCCAGGGCGTAGTTTATTGCCTGACGCACCTTGACATCCTTGAGAGGCTCAAGGGTATTGTCACGGAGGTTGAACTGAAGGAAGTACACCATGCCGCAGTTGTGGGAATAGATATCAAGGTTAGGATCATTTTCAATGGTGGAAATCGTGCTGGCGGGGAAATCGCGGGAGATGTTCAGCTCGCCGCTCTGGAGAGCAAGAACCTGAGTGTTGGGGTCGGGAATTATTGAGAAACGCACATGCTTGATAACAGGCTTCTGGTCGCCGTGGTAATCTTCAAAAGCCTCCAGCTCCACACCGGTGGTGGGATCATAGGAGACCAGCTTGTACGGGCCGCAAGCCACGATACCGTCGGTATAGCCATTGGTGCTCTCCCAGGCGGCCTCACAGTAGACCTTTACGTAGATTGCACAGTAGTAAAGGAAAGTGGCGGAGGGGGCGGTGAGATAGACATCCAGGGTGTAGTCATCAATGACTTCGACCCTGTCCACCTGGCTTGCTACGGTAGCCTGATAGTCGGCATACTCGGTTTTGATAAGGTCAAAGGTGAAGGCTACGTCATTGGCGGTCAGCTCGCTGCCGTCATGGAACTTTATACCCTGCTTAATGTGGAAGGTATACTTCATATTCTCTTCATCCCACTCCCAGCTCTCTGCGATGTTGGGGCAGACATTGGCTTCCTGGTCCAGGGTCAGAAGACCGTCGTAAATGTTGGTGAGAACCTGGTTGGTGACAATGTTCTGCATGCCCAGTATGCTGAGAGTCTGAAGCTCAGTAGCCAGGGAGACAACAAGAGTCTCGTTTTCGTTCTTCTCTGCGGCAGTCATAGTGCTGCCGGTGCCTGCGGACTGGCCGCTCTCGGCGCTTGTATCCTCACTGCCGCACCCAAAAAGGGAGAAAGTCATGAGGCATACCAGCAGGATGCTTATAAATCTTTTCATTTTTCCTCCTTATTTTTCTTTCTTATATACCTTACCGTCTTTCATGACGAAGGTAACCTGTTGCATGGTGCTGATATCTTCCAGAGGATTATTATCCACGGCGATAATATCAGCCAGTTTGCCCCGGCTTATCGTGCCAAGCTTGCTTTCCCAGCCCAAGAGCTGAGCGGCAATCCTGGTGGCGGAATGAAGGGCATGGGCAGGTTTCATTCCGGCTTCGTTTACCATAAAGACAAACTCTTCTGCCTGTGTGCCGTGATACAGATACGGCGCGCAGACATCGGTGCCGAAGGCAATCTTAACGCCCTTGCGATAGGCCATGCCGATGTTCTTTGCGTGAACCTCGGTACAGCGCCGGGCTTTCTCAATTACATTGGGTTTTATTTCCCCGGGCTTCATGCACTTGAACATTCTTGGATCAACCACCAGTGTGGGGACAAGGAATATTCCTCTCTCCACCATCATCTCGGCGGCTTCCTCGTCTATAAAGGTGCCGTGCTCTATGGACGTGACGCCGGCTTTAACAGCGCACTTTATGCCTTTTAGCCCGTGGGCGTGGGTACAGGTATATCCGCCGCGGAACTCGGCCACTTCCACTATCGCACGCATCTCATCGTAAGTCAGTTCCTGGGGACCGGGGTCGTCCCCGGGAGTCATAACACCATAGGTGGACATGAACTTTATGCCGTCGGCCCCGTACTTGAAGTTCATCCGCGCAGCCTGGCGTGCCTGGTCTGCGCCGCATATAATGGCCCGGACTCTGTCAGTTCCCAGACTGGAATACGACGGCAGCAGATGGTTGTCCCCGTGCCCACCAACGGCATTTATCGTCAAACCAACCACAGACATCCTGGGACCCCAGTGATAGCCCTGATTTATAGCGTCACGCACGGCTATATCTGCCCAATCGGGACAGCAGCCGACATCACGGATAGAAGTAAAACCGGCCATTAAATCGTCCTGCAGATTCTTTATGGCCAACAATGCTATCTTAGGACCGGAGCTGGAACACATGTATTGGTCTGAGAGCTCTGCAAAGGTACCGTTAAATGCACAATGGGCATGACAGTCAAAAAGACCGGGGAGAACAAATTTGTCAGACAGGTCAATGATCTCGTCAAACTGATCCAGACCGCCCAGTGCGGATATGGGGAGAACATCGGCTATAATATTGTCATTCAATACAACAGCCATATTATCCTGGGCAAAATCGGTCTCGGATGTAAAGAGCTGTTTACAAAGAAGAAGTTTCTTCATTGTTTTTCCCCCTTCCCGCCCACGGACTGAGCATCATTTTTATAGACTTTGCCGTCTTTCATTACAAAGGAAACCTTCTGCATCACTGAAATGTCTTCCACCGGGTTACCCTTTACGGCAATTATATCGGCCAGTTTGCCCGGTGTAATGGTTCCGAGCCTGTCGTCCCAATGCAAGGTCTCCGCAGATACCTTGGTTGCAGCTTGCAAAGCGTGTTCCGGTTTCAGCCCTGCCTCATGCACGAGGTAGACGAACTCCTCAGCCTGGCTGCCGTGGGGAAGGTAGGGAGCACCAACGTCAGTACCGAAGGCTATCTTTACTCCGTTTCTGTACGCCATGTTTACGGCCGCTGCATGTACCTCGGAGCAGCGTTTGATTTTATCAGCCACATAGTCCGGAAAATCACCGGGCTTCATGTTCTGAAGCATTCTGCCCATGGTGACCAGGGTCGGTACAAGAAAGGTACCCTTTTCAGCCATAAGGCAAGCTGTCTCTTCGTCCATGAATACGCCGTGCTCGATGGATGTGACTCCGGCTCTGACGGCAACGTTTATGCCGATGCGCCCTTCGGCATGAGCACAGGAGGTGTAGCCTCTGAATTCGGCAATTTCTATGGCTGCCCGCATCTCCTCATAGGTCAGTTCCTGGGGACCGGGATCATCGCTGCGGGAGAGAACTCCGAAAGTAGCCATAAATTTCAGACAGCTTGCACCGTATTTAAAATTCATACGGGCGGCCTGACGTGCCTGATCCGGGCCGCATATTATTGCTCTTACATTGTCCTTGCCAAGCCCGGAAAAAGGAGGTAGGAAGCTATTGTCGCCATGGCCGCCTGCAGCATTCAGCGTAAGGCCGGCGACCATCATGCGAGGGCCGGGATATGCCCCTGAGTCTATGGAATCGCGAATGCACACATCCGCCCACTCGGGACAGCAGCCCAGATCGCGTATGGAAGTAAAGCCGGCCATAAGATCGTCACGGGCGTAATTGACACCGCGCAGGGCATAGGTGGCGGGAAGCCTGGAGTAGCGAACGTCGTCTCCCAGTTCATCAAAGGTACCGTTCACTGCTACATGAGTATGACAGTCAAACAGACCGGGCATTACAAAACGATCTGAAAGATCTATTACCTCATCGTAGATATCCCGGTTGAGAACGGCGGAAACGGGAACGATCTCCTCAATCTTGTTGTCATTCAGAACCACGGCCATGTTTTCCTGAACAGCCTCAGTTTCAGCCGTAAAAAGCCGACCGCAAATTAAAAGTTTTTTCATGTAGATTCACCTGCTTTGCAACATGGTTAATATTTTATGTCATTTGGCCTTTCTTATTTCATCAAGAAAAGTGTACAGGCTGTATTTGGTAATATTCAAAAACTCACAAACACGTACGCTGGATTTGGTTATAAGGAAAACATGCTTGCTTTCCAAATATTCAACAGCCTTAAACTTGTCTGCCCTGTCCATGTTTTCAGGACTCTTGCCTATAAGCTGTTCACAGGCATTAAGATGATATTCAAGGACCTCGTTTACATCACTCAGATCTCTCAGAGAGTTGTCTTCAATGGCCCAATCCAAGGATCGAACCAGACCCTGGAGCTCCGAAATGTCGTAATTAATACACACGAATCCGGTTATTTTATCTCCGTCCTGAATATACGTGGTGGAGGAAAGAAGTTCCCTGCCGTCTTTGGACTTCATGTGGTACACCGGATTGCGCATAAAATCTTTCTCAAAGAACTCATCGAGAAATTCGTTCGTACTAAGATCTCCAACCTGGCGCCCGGTTACATAGCCGTTTTCAATGTGGGTTATGACCAAGTCTTCTCCCTTAAATTCGTGAATGGCAACCTCACAGTTCCTGCCAAACTGCTTGGTTATATTGGACGCCAATCTGCTCAGAAAATCTTTTTGACCATGTTCATATTCCATAAAATCCCACCCTTATAAAAATTAAATTATTTTATGTTTATTGTTACGTATTTATAAATTGTTGCAATTATAGCATATATAAAAAGAAGTGTCAAATATTTTGTCTGAATAAAAATGTATAAAACTTACGGAAAAATCAGGATATTTTTCTACAATATTTATAAAAATTCATTAAATGGATGCATAAAGCCATATCCAAACAGAAAGTTTGTTTGGATGAATTTTTTGTATAAATTGCCTATATTACAGCTGCTTTATATGAACTCCAGGTAGTTGACTATGAGCTGGAGAAGAGAAAATTCGATATAAAAAATCTATATGGAGAATAATGACGAGGTCTTCTATGAGCTTAAAACAGTATATTTTGCCTCTTACAACATGTTGAAGAAAAACACGGTATGTCAGGCATCCACTAATAAAATGATGACTTATATAGAAGGAAAAGCGGGCATAAGTAGTTTTTTATAGCCAGATGGCTAAAGTTGAATTTTGTAAGAAAATTGCAATTTTACATAAAAAAATCCGTGCACTCAGCATATGCACTAAAATTAAATATGTTAATGAAGAAATAGCTTACAATCCTATATTTTTGTAAAACAATGTTTTTAATATTTGTGAATGCCTGGGGATAGAACCCAAGGATTTCTTTGATGATAAAAACAAGGCTCTTGCTGTAAATGCAGAGCTCGTTGATTCAATATCCAAGTTGCCCTCCAACAAGGCGGAGTATGTTAGGATGATAATAAAAGACCTGTCAGAGTGATGTAAGAAATAAATGAAATGAGGAAAGACAGAAGCACAGCAGCTCCACCAGCCATGTTATGCAGGGCGGAAGGAGCTGCTGTCTCTCTGGAGAGAAAGCATGATTGTAAGGACAAAGACTTAAGACTAAGCAACCCACCTACGACTATGCTGCTCAGGCTTTTCATATACCGGTCTATATTCTCATATACATTAAGCACGAGAGTATGGGGAGTGGTGTATTTGTATACAAATATCGAAGAGCGGGCCTGCGATCTGGCCGCATACATCATTGATAACCGGGCAACCGTCCGCTCCGCCGCCACAGAGTTCGGCATTTCCAAATCAACGGTACATACGGAAGTAATGTAATAGAACGCTTTCTCTGGATAGTCAAGTAATATCAAGACTTTCTCAAAAACCCACCGTTCCAAAATCGCGGCTGATTTGCCCTAAGTTGTATATGAACGAAGCAAAACACGCCCGGCTTCATGCCGGGCGTGTTCTTTTAAAGACGGTCGTAATGACCATATGCTGTGGGAACTTGTGATAGTTGAGCAAAACAAAAAATAACAAACTTGAGAAAGGGGAAATGCCGGTGGCTTACGAATACTTCTACGGCCCGGAATCCGAGAGCTTTTCATTTTACCGTGTGCCACGGTTGCTGGTGACGGGGGAGGAGTACAGGCAGGTGTCCGTGGAGGCAAAGCTGCTCTACGGTATGCTTCTGGACCGCATGGGCCTGTCGGCCCGGAACGGCTGGTATGACGGGGAGAACAGAGTATATATCTACTACACCATTGAGGAGATATGCCGGGACTTTAACTGCGGCCATGACAAGGCGGGGAAGCTGCTGGCGGAGCTGGACAGCCGTAAGGGCATCGGCCTTATTGAAAGAGTACGGCAGGGGCAGGGGAGGCCTGCAAGAATATATGTGAAACGCTTTGCAAAAGGGGAACACCTCAGGGAAGCTAAGACAGATGAGCGAGAGGGCAGAGGTCTGGACAGCGGAAAAGCCGAGGTCAAGGCATCGGAAAAGCCGAAGTCAAGACATCGGATTTTCCGAGGTGCAGACATCGAAAAATCCGACGCAAGTTATACTGATAATAGTTATACTGAGTTTAGTTATAACAATCTATCTATCAATCAGGCAGAAATCGATGAGAAGATGGAGGAGACAAAAGCGCAGCTGGATTATCCACTGCTGGCAGAGAGCTATCCCAACATCGACCCGAAATATCCGATGGAACTGGTGTGCGAGAACCTGTGTTCCACCATGCCCAGCATAGAGCTGGATGAGGAGACGCCGCCCATGAAAGAAGTAAAAGCCGGATACCGGGGTTTGGGCTTTGAGCATATGGCCGCTGTGCCGGACTCCATGCGAACCAACATAAAGAAAATACGAAATATAAAGGCCTGCCCTCTCCGGCTGCTGTACGAAGTACCGTTGAAGACAGGCCCTTTTCGTTCCCTGCCTCAGGCCTGGCACGGAGACTGGGGGTTAAAATGTGTCTACTGTGAGACGCATTAAAAAAGAGAAGCCCACACAGCCGAAAAAATCGGAAGAGCGGGCCTTTCTGGATTTATGTAACTCTACAGCGTGGTGCTTGAGTTTTCAGTACACTGGAGCTCACTGAGAATCACAGGACATTATCATGTTTTATAGTAGTCTAATATGATATTTTGTCCCAGCATGGAGCAAAGAATATCTTCTGGCTTGGAGGATCGGTATCACTCCCCAGTCAGAAGGCTTATGAACCCTTGATTATCCATCCCTAAAAAATACTTGGAGATATCAATTGAAGACAGCACTTTTTCAATTTCTTCTTTTCTAGGCTGCATTCCCAGGAACAGTCCTTCTATTTTCTCCGGGTCTTCTGCGGAAAAAAAGTCTCCCGAAAATTTCAATTCTGAAATTGTCGAGCCGGAAATGCTTATATGGGCTTCCACTGTACCGCAGCCATCAAAGCGCTTTTTCCTTGATATTGCACAATTTGGGGAACTGCCATAGTTCCATTCCCAGCAGCTATATCGCTCATCCCTAATCTTTTTGATCTGCTCAAGTTCATCAGAAGAGAATATGTATTCCTCCCCATCGGTTCCACGGAGCAGCTCACACAGCAGAATTTTGCGAAACTCAGAGATATCCATATCCTTACCGGGAATATGCTCCTTGATGTTAGTGACACGGCTCTCTACTGATTTGATCCCCTTGGACTGAACTTTGCAATCATCCACCCTGAGGGCTTCGTTTATGGCCCTCAGGTCTGAATCGAACAGCAAGGTACCGTGGTGCATTATTCTTCCATGCTTGAGATATTGAGAATTACCGCTTATTTTTTTCCCTTCTATTGTAATATCATTTCTGCCGTTTATCTCTGCAGGTATACCCAGATCTCTGAGTATCCTTATAATTGGAGTACATAATATATGAAGATCCAACTGAGCATTGGGAACTGCATCTGTAATGAAACTGAAGTTTAGATTCCCCAGGTCGTGATAGACCGCACCGCCGCCAGAGAGCCTTCTTACTACTTTTATGTTGTTTTTTGCTGCATACTCCGCATTTACTTCCCCATATGTGTTCTGGTACTTGCCAACCACAACAGTATTTTTGTTCTGCCAAAGCATGATATAGCTGCAGTCTGTGGGAAGATTTTCGAATATAAACTGTTCACATGCAAGATTGAAACAGGGATCAGTGGTATAAAGATCAAAATATTTAAGCTTTCTCATCTTTTTCCTTAAATGATACACAGTAGAGCATTCATAATTGTTCAGAAAGGCCGGACACCATATAGGTGAAAGGCTGTCAGCCTTTCACCTGTTGGGTATATGAATAGCCTTACCGTCTACCGCCAGTGCAGCCTCACGAAGTGCCTCTGCAACTGTGGGGTGGCAGTGTATGGTTTCTGTCAGCTCTTCCAAAGTGCATTCCAGTTTTATCGCCAGAGCGGCTTCCTGAATAAGTTCCGTAGCACTTGGGGACAGTATATGAACACCCAAGATCTCTCCAAATCTTGCTCCCGATATAATCTTGATCATACCGTCGGTATGCCCTGCGACAAGGCTCCTACCGTTGGCAATAGTTGGGAATCTGCCAATCTTGCAATCAATGCCCTGCTGTCTTACCTGCTCCTCCGTAAGTCCAACTCCTGCAAATTCCGGACCCACATAGGCGCAGCTCGGGCTCTGTTTTGGATTAAACTTTTTGTCTCCTCCCATTGCATTCTCTGCTGCGACCTCACCCATTGCCATTGCCGCATGAGCCAGCATGAGCTTACCGGTACAGTCGCCAATGGCGTATACACCATTAACACTGGTCTGCATTCTGTCATCGGTCTGGATAAAACCTCTATCCGTTACGATGCCGGACTTTTCCGGTTCCAGCTCCTGCGTAAAAGGAGCTCTGCCTACAGCCACAAGAATTTTTTCGCTTGTCAGTTCTTTGATCCCGTCAGGACACTTTATACGCAGCTTTGCTCCTTCATCCACTTCTTCAACGGCAGTCACGCTGGAGCCGGTAAGAACCTCCATGCCTTTTGACCGCAGCTGCTGCATAAGCATTTCGGTCAGCTCCCCATCCATCAGAGGAAGAAGCTTGGGCTGCATCTCCACGACTGTTACTTTGGTCCCGTATCTCATATATATGGTCCCCAGCTCCAGCCCTATAACTCCGCCGCCAATAACGACCATGCTCTCTGGAATATGGTCCAGCTCCAGGCAGCCTGTAGAGTCAAGTTTTGCCTTGCTGTTCTTCAGCCCGGGGATATCGGGAATAATAGGGGAAGAACCGGAGGCAATAATAATTTTATCTGCTTTGTATTCTTTGCCCGCTACATCCACAGTTTTTTCCCCTGTAAATTTTGCCTCTCCCTCCACCAGCGTGATTTTATTTGCTCTGATAAGAGTTCTCACTCCTGCGGTGAGTTTATTTACGGTTGCAGCACGAAAGGCCTGCACTTTCTCCCAGTCCACCTTTACTCCCTCGCAGACTATACCGATCTTCGAACCCAGGAGAGCAGACTCGTAAAGTTCAGATGCGTGAAGCATAGCCTTTGTGGGCATGCATCCAACGTTGAGGCAAGTTCCGCCTATTTTTGATTTTTCTACAAGGGTAACTTTTGCTCCCAGCTGGGCTGCCCGTATAGCTGCAGAATATCCGCCGGGCCCTCCTCCAATTACTAAAACGCTGTTATCCATTTTTACCCTTTCTTTCATGCAAGCATTAATGCAGGGGCTTCGAGAAGATTCTTTATTCTCTGTAGGAACTGTGCTGCTACAGAGCCGTCAATTACCCTGTGGTCAGCCGTGAGAGAAAGAGTCATGATAGGCCGGATGACCATTTCTCCGTCCCGAACCACGACTTTATCTTCCATTGCGTTCACTCCCAGTATGGCTACTTCCGGCTGGTTTATAATGGGAGTGAAACTTTCGATTCCGTACATGCCCAGGTTAGTTATGGTAAATGTGCCTCCATGCAGCTTATCTGACGGCAACGTTCCTTCCCTGGCCTGAGATGCCAGCTGTTTAAGTTCCTCTGATATCTGGCACAGACCCTTCTTGTCTGCGTCGGTAATATTGGGAACCACCAATCCGTTTTCAAGCGCAACGGCCACACCCATATTTACATAGTGCTTATAGACGATGTTGTTGCCCTCCACGGAGCAGTTGACCATGGGATACTCCGTCAGTGCCTTTGCCACAAATTTTACCAGCAGGTCGGTATAGCTGACTCTGATGCCCTTTGCGGCGAGCTGGCTTCTGTAGCTCTTCATCTCTGTCATGTCAACAGAAATGTTGAAGCTGACAGTAGGAGAGGTCATATGAGAATTGTGCATATTTCTGGCAATGGCTTTGCGCATTGCGCTCATTGGCACAGTCTCTTCCCGCTTCTGTGTATCGGCTGCGGCCTTGCTGCCGGAAACATATTTCAGTATGTCTTCTGCAAGCACTCTGCCATGAGCGTTTATATCCGACATGTCGATGTCAAGTTCCCGGGCCAGCTTCGCTGCAAGGGGACTTGCTTTTACTGCAGCGTCTTTCTTATCTTCAGCCTTAGCAGCCATAAAAGCGGTTACGTCGGCAGGCATGATGCGCTTGCCGTTTGCCGGCACTATTTTGGACACATCAAGGCCATTCTGCCTTATCATCCTTTTAGCAGATGCGGATATACCATATGCTGCCTGAGTAACCTTCCCTTCATTGGCAACTTCATGGATTTCATCTTTCTTGAGCTGAGATGATGGTGCTTCCCCGTCCTGGAGGACTTCGGCTACGGTCTCTCCTACAGGCAGAGTATCGCCTTCGGATGCAATTATGTGCAGCACACCGTCGCAGGGAGACTCAACCTCTACAGATGCCTTATCATATTCCAGCTCATAGACAGGTTGTCCCTGCTTTATCTGCTCTCCTTCAGAGGCAAGCCATCTGGTAATGGTTCCCTCCTTCATGGTCTGGCCCATGCGCCGAATAACTATTTTTTTTGCCATATTTACACCGCCATTCAATCAGAACAGTTCGCTTATCTTCTCCACCACCACATCAGCGCTGGGGACATAGGCATCCTCCAAAACAGCGCTGTATGGGATTGGGCAATTGGGGGCAGTAATGCGAATAATGTTTTCATCCAGCTCGTCGATGCAGCTTTCGGCAACAAGCGCACATATCTCGGAGGCAAAACCGGAGGTTCTGACAGCCTCCTGCACGATGCACAGGCGGTGGGTCTTCTTCACAGATTTGATTATGCTGTCCTCGTCAAATGGGACTAGGGTTCTTGGGTCAATAACTTCCGCTTCAATGCCTTTAGCTGCAAGTTTTTCCGCTGCTTCCATAGCCACATGAGCCATGTAGCTCCAGCCGACGATGGTTATATCCTTGCCTTCCCGCAGAATATTTGCTTGGCCGAAAGGTACTGCGCAATCCAGGCCCTCCTTTACTTCACCCTTCATACTGTACAAAGCCTTATGTTCGATGAACACTACTGGGTTGTCATCCTCTATTGCAGTGATAAGAAGACCTTTTGCATCTGCGGGGCTGGAGGGACATACCACTTTCAGCCCGGGAATGTGGGTAAACATTGCCTCTATCATTTGGGAGTGCTGAGCTGCTGCTCTAACTGTGGCCCCGCCCGCTGCTCTTATGACCAGAGGCATAGTGCAGGTGCCGCCGAACATATATCTCATCTTTGCAGCCTGGTTCATAATCTCGTCCATGGCGCATCCGGCAAAGTCCAGATACATCAGCTCAACTATCGGCCTCATCCCGGCTGCGGCTGCGCCTACACCCATTCCAACTATTGCGGTTTCGCTAATAGGGGTATTTACAATGCGGTCCGGGCCGAATTCCTTGAGCAGGCCAGCGCTGCATCCAAAGGAGCCTCCCATTACGCCTATGTCTTCTCCGGCAAGAAATACTCTGCTGTCCTTGAGCATTTCATTGCGCATAGCATCCTTTACAGCTTCTGAATATGTCATCTTCATAATTTCAGATCTCCTTTATGCATATACATCCTGGGTAAGTATCGAGACATCGGGATATGGGCTGTTCTCGGCAAACTCGATTGCTTCCTTAATTTCATCATCCACATGTTTTTCAATCGCATCCAGCTCTTCAGGGCTGGCAAAGCCATTGATTATGAGATCGTTCCTATACTTGGGAATGGGGTCCTTTTCAAGCCATGCCTCGTGCTCTTCTTTATTTCTGTAAGTGAAGAGACGAATGTCCGGGTCTCCCTCCCAGTGACCAAATCTGCGCCAAGTTTTGAACTCCAGAAGGGTTGGTCCATCTCCTCTTCTGGCCCTGTCTGCCGCCTCTCCGGCTGCATCGATTACTGCCATTACGTCATTTCCGTCTACTGTAACTCCGGGTATGGCATAGGCTTTTGCTCTGTCGGACAGGTTGGCCAGGGTGGTCAGCTCTCTCTGGCTGCCGGAGATTGCATAGAAGTTATTCTCAAGCACGTAGAGCACAGGCAGCTTCATTTCAGCAGCCATATTCATGCTCTCATGGACGGTGCCTCTGTTTGAGGCGCCGTCGCCGAAAAAGCATGCACATACCTGCCCCTTGCCGTAACTCTTTGCTGCAAAGCCCGCTCCCACAGCGATGGGGAGACCGGCACCTACAATGCCGTTGGAACCCATTATTCCAAGGGTCATATCACAGATGTGCATGGAGCCGCCCTTACCTTTACAGTATCCAGTGGCTTTTCCCGCCAGTTCAGCCATCATGCGCTTCAGATCTCCGCCCTTGGCTATCAGGTGGCCATGGCCACGGTGGGTGCTGGTGATATAATCGTCGTCATTGAGGATGCCGCACACGCCAGCCGCAATGCCTTCTTCTCCTGCGTAAAGATGCACAGAGCCGGCAAGCAGGCCATTGGCATACTGCTCATGGGCAGCTTCCTCAAAGGCCCTTATCGCAATCACATTGCGATATATTTTCAGCAGTTGCTCTTTGTTCTTTTCCATGATAAACCTCCATGCGTTAACACTATTCATTCGTTAATTGATAGCCGTTGCTGTATGCAGCGGATATAGCAGATATTCAGATAAATCCTTGCAGTTTTTCTTCTACTGCCTTTTAATGAGGCGTATGGTGCCAGCCTTCTTATTTTGCTTTCTTCTTTATATGGCTCAGGCTGTCGATAATTACAACGCTGAAAAGGACAGTTCCTGTGATAACCATCTGCCAATATTCATTTGCGCCGGCAATGGACATTCCATTATTCAGTATGCCGATGATCACAGCACCAAGTATGGCTCCCAGCACACTGCCTTTGCCGCCGTTGATGCTTACGCCGCCGATTACACAGGCTGTGAGAACATTCATCTCAAAAGAGGAGGCAATGTTGGGCTGGCCGGAGCCTACACGGCCCAGCATTATCAGGCCGGCTACCCCGGTAAGAAATCCAAGTATTGTATAGCTTGCCGTTCTGGTCAGATGTACGTTGATTCCGCACAGTCTCGTTGCTTCAGCATTGCTGCCCAGAGCGTAGAAATGTCTTCCAAGATACGTCTTGTTAAGTAGTATGGTTCCGGCGATGATCGTGACTAGGAGGATTATACCGGGGAAGGGGATTACTTCATACAGATATCCCTGCCCCACAAACTTTATCCACTCCGGTATTCCGTATATAGGATAGCCGTGGGAAATGATATATGCGGCACCTCTAAGCACGGTCTGCATAGCCAATGTAGCAATAAGCGGCGGAATGCCGGTCTTGCTGATGACAATACCATTGAATGCACCAATGCAGGTGGTAAGAAATATGCCTATCACTACAGATATAACGGGATTGAAGCCCCAGTTCTCTATCATGGCAGCAACCATTATATTCATAAACGCGATCTGAGAACTTACGGACAGATCCAATCCTCCGCCTATCAGCACAAAAGTAAAACCGACAGAAACAATGCCCATCATAGCGATCTGCCGTACGATATTCATGAAGTTATAGAACGACAGAAAGGCACTGTTAAGCATAGAGAAGACAACTATCAATGCGATAATGATAAATACATTACCAAACTTCTTAAAAAAAGCTGAAAACTTGGACATAATATTTTCTCCTATATAATTCCTGAAGCCATTGCGAGCAACTTATCCTGGGAATACTCTGCTTTTTCGAGGCGTCCGACTACATCCTTTTCATTAAGCACAAGCATTCTGTCAGAGATGGTCAGAAGCTCATCCATTTCCGAGGAAATAAAGAGGATAGCCATGCCCTCTTTTGCAAATTCGGATATAAGCTGATAGATCTCTTGCTTTGCGTTTACATCTACGCCCCTGGTAGGTTCATCCAGAATCAGTATACTTGGCTTACTTGCAAGCCATTTGGCTAGAACAACTTTCTGCTGGTTGCCTCCGCTCAGACTATTGACGTTATTCTCCACATCTGCTGTCTTTATCATTAGTTTTTTCTGGTGCTCCGCAACAATCTTATCTTCTTTCTCCCGGTTTACGAAGCCGCCTCTGGATATCCTATCTAGTATCGGAAGGCTTATATTCATCCTTATGGGCAAAGTAAGTATGGCTCCATGGTGCTTCCTGTCCTCGGGGACATAGGCAATTCCAGCCTTTACTGCCTGCTTGGGATTCCTTATCCGGACCTCTGATCCGTTGATAAATATCTGTCCGCTATCTATGGGATCGGCACCGAAAATCAGCCTGGCTAGCTCAGTGCGTCCTGCGCCCAGCAGGCCGCCAAGACCAAAGATTTCTCCCTTCCTTATGGAGAAAGATATATTCTTGAGCCCGTTACCGCAAAGGTTCTTGACTTCCAGAACGACATCACCTTTTGTCTTGGGAGACTCAAAAGCGATTTCCTCAACTTTGCGATTGGCCATGAGATGGATGATCTCGTGCCTGTCTATCTCACCTATTTTGCAAGTGCGGATGACCTTGCCGTCCCTCATTACCGTGACTTTATCTGCTATTCTAAATATCTCATCCATTCTGTGGGAGATATATATGATAGCAACACCCTGGGCTTTCAGCCGGTATATAAGTTTAAATAGCTCTTCTGTCTCCTTATTTGAGAGGGGGGCCGTAGGCTCGTCCATTATCAGAATCTTTGCCTGCTTTGCCACCGACTTTGCTATCTCAACCAGCTGCATACTGGCCGTGGTCATATTTTCTATAAGTTCATTCGGATTTATTTTTAGATCCATGCTGTCCAAAACAGCCTTTGCTCGCTGGATAAAGTCATTTTTGTGGTAGAACTTTGGGGGATTCTTTGCCAGACGCTCATCGCCCATATATATGTTTTCGGCGACAGAGAGAGTAGGGAACAGGTTAAATTCCTGATATATAGTGGCAACCCCCAATTCCTGAGCCTGATGTGGATCCATATGAGTATAGCTCTTGCCGGAGAACACCAGTTCTCCTTTGTCCGGGACCTCTGCCCCAGATATTATCTTGATAAGTGTGGACTTACCGGCGCCGTTTTCTCCGACGAGGGCGTGGACTTCACCTTTACTGAAGTCCACAGAGACATTGTCAAGCGCGCGGATCCCAACGAAGCTTTTGGAGACGTTCCGTATTGACAGTAATTTTTCTTCCATGGCGGTCATCCTGTTTTTGTCCTTTCCGAAACATGGTTAATGTGTATCGTTTGTGCATCTATATAGTCTTTGCGTATCTACATTCGCAGATACGCAAAGACTGAAGGCATGTTATATTATGGGCTGACCTGTAATCACTCCAGGAAATCTGCCACGTTCTCTGCGGTCACCTGAGTCATGCCAAGGTAGAGGACCTCAGGAACTTCTTCTCCGTTACTGGCCTTGACACAGGTGTCGATCAGTTCGGGGAAGGACTCCTCAGCAGTAAGCGCTACGGTACCTCTATAGCTGGTATCCTGAGAAATGAGCTCCAGTGCCATGGGGTCGGCATCTGCGCCGAAGAAGCCGATGTCATCTCCAACATGCCCGGCTGCTGACCATACCTGGTATGCGCCCAGAGCAGCATTATCGTTGATTGCGCAGATGAGCTGCATGTTGGGGTGGGCCTGCAGGAAATTTTCACCCAGCTCAACACCTTCATCAGTAAGGGAGGCGGACTGCTGCTCAACAATCTGGACATTGGGGCAAGCCTGGGTGAGAGCGTCAATTATTCCGTTTGCTCTGTCGATTATTGCGGGGATGGTTGGATAGTCGAAAATACCAACTTCAATGACTTCCTGATTCTTAAGAGTCTCGTTGGAGTTGATCCAGTCGGCAGCCATGGAGCCGGTTGCAAAACCGTAGTCATACTGAGGAACAACCAGAGCGCCCTGAGCGGCTTCAATCTCACCATCATAGCACACAACATAGATACCGTTGTCAACGGCCTTCTGGCAGATGTCATTAATACCCTCTGGATCAAAGGCGACAACAACTATAGCAGTGCAGCCGCTGGCGATAAAGTTTTCGACAGCTTCGATCTGCTTTGCCAAATCATAATTGGGGTCGGCAATGGTGCAATCCACACCAATCTCCTTGCAGTAGTCCTCAATGATTTTTGCCATCTTGGCGTAGAAGGTGCTCTGGGTAGTTGCCATCGCAACACCAATCTTTACAGGATTTCCCTCGGGAGCGGCCTCAGCAGCCACATCTTCAGCGGGAGCAGCGTCTTCATTTGCGGTAGAACTGCCACATGCGCACAGAGCAAATATCATACTCAGTGCCAGCACAAGTGCGAAAACTTTTTTCATTGTTTACCTCCATTTTTTTCTTTTGCAGTATGTTTTATAAAGGGTACTTGAAATTTCCGATTTCATTTTTCCCAAGGATTCCTTTATTGCCTTACTGCTTATTCCTAGTCGGGGTTTCTTTGTTTCCCCATCTTGGTTTTTATATTATCGTTTCTCTAGAGATGCATCTTTCACTTATCTCAAAAAATAATTAGACAATCATGCTTTTTCGATTATGCTGCGTATTTCTTGAGATTCATAATATGTTAACAAGAATAGCAAACTAGTAATTGTGCACTAAAACATTTGTGCATTCTGTTAATTATGCACAACAACTGTTTTTTATTCTTTTTTATCGTTATCGAATTTAGAGCGCAGACTCTCTATCATCTCCGAACTTTCCTGATCCGTATAGATATGCTCATTGTTTGAATCATAATTAACAAGTTTTGTATCTCCGTGGAGCTTCTGGTATTGGGAAGGAGTCTGACCTGTCTTTTCTTTAAAAACATTTGAGAAATATCTATAATCAGAAAATCCCACTTCATAGCAAATATCCAGCATGCTCATGTTCCCGGCAGCCATCAGCCGGCATGCCGCATAAAATCTGACGGTATTGACATAGCTCTGGAAGCTCTGGTTGAGGGTATTGCTCACAAAGTGGGAAATATATGAAGGGCTTTTACCCTCCTGCTCGGCAAAGTCCGATAATTTTATTTTGCTTTTATAATTTTTATCCACAAACTCCACAAGGCGAATTATTCTGGCAGAAATTGCCTTTTGACTCTCTGTTTTTTCGGTAGAAAGTTCTGCTGTAGGAAGATGGGTAAGCAATAGATATATTATTTTGTGAACGGCGGAAATGCAGTAAGCCTCAAAATAAGGCCTGCGTAGAAAATAAAGCTCCGCCATCTTAAGCAAAGTTCTGGAGAGATCGGAAAACTCCTTTGTGCTCATGTATTCTCTGGGGGTATTGCTGAGAAATTTCACCGACGGATAGCCGCTCCAATAGGCATCAGGCATGAACTGAAGACAGAGGAAGGTACAGTTGGATCCCACTGCGGTAAGCTCATGGGGCACGCCGGAATTGATTACTGCAACGTCGTCTTCCAGCAGCCGCAGACTGACCTCCTCCATACTGACTGTCATTTCTCCTTTGATAATTAATATAAGCTCCAGACTTTTGTGGTAATGCGGGCACCTGTACATGAATGTGTTGAAAAACATACGCATACCATGCATTTCTATATACGGTATTTTTTCAAACTCTTTCATATTCTTCCTCCCATCTTTTTGAAAGTATACTAGGCATTATACAATGACTCTTTTTAATGTGCAATATATATAGCAAAATTATCTAATAAAAAATTATATTATTATGCTAGACTGTTGAGCCGCAGCGTTTGTATAATGTATTGAACATTAAGGGGGTGCTTATATGCTGTATATAGGAATAGATCTTGGAACCTCAGCGGCAAAGTTTCTCTTGGTAGATGAGACAGGTGACATACTGAATACCGTTACAGAAGAATATCCGCTATATTTCCCCCGTCCCGGATGGTCTGAGCAAAACTGTCAAGACTGGTGGAATGCCTGTATCACGGGCATTCCTCATCTGCTGCTTGGATTTGACAGTGACAGCGTTGCGGGGATAGGTGTTGGCGGACAGATGCACGGGCTTGTCGCTCTTGATAAAAATGACGTCCCCGTGCGTCCTGCCATTCTCTGGAATGATGGGCGCACAGCTGAGGAAGTTTATTACCTCAACAATAATATTGGGAAGTCTGCTCTTTCAGATTACACCTCCAACATAGCTTTTGCCGGATTTACAGCTCCAAAGCTGCTTTGGATGGAAAAGCATGAGCCAGATAAATTTTCCTCAATATCAAAAATAATGCTGCCTAAAGATTACATTAACTATAAGCTGACAGGTGTACACTGCAGCGATTATTCTGATGCCAGCGGCACCCTGCTTCTGGACGTGAAACGGAAACAATGGTCAGCAGAGATGATGAGAATATGTCACATAAGCCCGGAGCAGATGCCGGAACTCTATGAGAGCTACAGTGTTGTGGGACCTCTTACAAAAGAGAGTGCAGAACTTCTTGGACTAAAAACCAGCGTGCTGGTAGTTGCCGGAGCAGGAGACAATGCTGCTGCTGCAGTAGGCACGGGCACAGTTGGCCCTGGCAGATGCAACATTTCCCTGGGCACCTCAGGGACCATATTTATAAGCAGCAACACCTTCAGTCTGGACCCCAACAACGCACTCCACTCTTTTGCCCACGCCGATGGCGGATACCATTTAATGGCCTGCATGCTCTCCGCTGCAAGCTGCAACAAGTGGTTTTGCGACGACATTCTAGGTTCCGGAGATTACGAGGCTGAGCAAAAACTTATCAGTAGCGATAAACTGGGCAAAAACAGGGTGTTCTTCCTCCCATATCTCATGGGGGAACGCAGCCCTATAAACGACACTCACGCCAGAGCGGTATTTCTTGGTATGAGCATGGACACAAGCCGGGCGGAAATGGTTCAGGCTGTGCTAGAAGGTGTTGCCTTTGCAATACGAGATTCTTTTGAGATTGCAAAGTCCCTCAAAATAAATATTGCCTCCAGCAAACTATGTGGAGGCGGGAGCAAATCTCCTCTCTGGCGTAATATAATCTCCAATGTTCTTGGACTGCCGCTTGAAATGCTCAAGACTGAGCAGGGGCCGGGGTATGGAGCGGCCATCCTGGCCATGGTCGGCTGCTCCCAATTTGCCAGCGTCCAGGAGGCAACGGATTCCCTTGTCCAGGTTTCCTCTGTCATTTATCCAGACGAAGCCTTGATGGAGGCTTACAATGAGAGATACTTAAAATTCAAAATGATCTATCCTGCGTTGAGGGATATCTTCCCAAAATTAAAATAAGGAAGTAACAAAATGAAAGTCTTATCTGTATATGACGACGAGTTTAAACAATACGGGAAAATTCTCTATGGTTATGAACTACGGGAATTAATGCTTGCTATGGAGGCAGTTCCAATGCCGGAAGCTGGTACATGCTATGAACCGTGCATAGATGCCTTTGAAAAGACTGTTGCTTACGAAAGCTTTTCAAAGCGGGCCTATGGCGGACTTCCCATACAGCTGGGCATGTGTTGGGGATACAACACTAAGCTGAACTGTCTGGAATACCATAAGAGCAGTGAAATAAACATGGGCATTGACGACTTTATACTCCTGCTGGCAAAACAGACGGATATTGTTAACGGCAGACTCGACTCCGCTTCCGTAATTGCCTTTAAAGTTCCTGCAGGAGTTCCCGTAGAGCTTTTTGCTACGACGATGCATTATGCTCCATGCAATCTTGACTCTGCGGGGTTTAGGGTTCTGGTGGTTCTTCCAAAGGGCACAAACCTCGACAGACCCGACTTTAAGCCTATCTGTGACGAGGATAGATGGTTGACCGCCTGTAACAAATGGCTTCTGGCCCATGAGAGCTCCAGCGAGGCTGCCGGCGGCGCATATATAGGACTGACGGGTAAAAATTTAGATATTATATATGACATTTAACATTTAATAATTAAGGAGGACACCGCAATGTTTGAAAACATTCCAGAGGTAAAGCTTGGGATCATCGTAGTCAGCCGTGACTGTTTTGTGGTCAAGCTGTCTGAAACACGCAGAGCCAACCTTGTAAAAGCTTTTAATGGGGAACTATATGAATGCCCTGTTGCAGTTGAAAATGAGTCGGACATGCTAAAGGCTGTTGAGGATGTAATGTCTGCCGGGTGTAACGCACTTGTCGTTTTCCTTGGCAACTTTGGCCCTGAGACACCGGAAACTCTTATAGCCAAATATTTTAACGGCCCGTGCATGTTCGTTGCTGCAGCCGAAGGCGATGGAGATCTGATCAATGGAAGGGGAGACGCATACTGTGGCATGCTCAACTGCTCCTACAATCTGGGTATGCGTCATCTGAAAGGGTATATTCCCGAATATCCTGTTGGTACTGCCAGCGAGCTTGCCAAAATGATCGAAGAGTTTGTGCCAGTGGCAAGGGCTATAATCGGTCTTGCCAATCTCAAAATCATTACTTTTGGGCCTCGTCCACAGGACTTTTTTGCGTGTAATGCCCCCATTAAAGGACTGTATGAGCTTGGAGTGGAAATAGAGGAAAATTCTGAACTTGATTTGCTGGTGTCTTATAAGGCCCACCAGAACGATGCCCGTATCCCCCAGATTTGCACAGACATGGTCAAAGAATTAGGTGAAGGAAAATATTACCCGGATCTGATGGAGCGTATGGCTCAGTTCGAACTGACTCTTCTGGATTGGGCCAGGGATCATAAAGGGGCAAAAAAATACGTGGCTTTTGCGGATAAGTGTTGGCCGGCTTTTCCGTCTCAGTTTGGATTTGAACCATGCTATGTAAATTCACGTCTGGCCGCCAGAGGTATTCCCGTGAGCTGTGAAGTGGATGTATATGGTGCCCTTTCTGAGTACATAGGGGCGTGTGTTTCCCTTGATGCTGTCACGCTTCTGGACATCAACAATTCAGTCCCTCAATCCCTGTATGAGGAGAAAATAAAAAATATATACGATTACAGATTGACAGATACGTTTATGGGTTTTCATTGCGGAAATACTCCCGCCTGCAAAATGTGCGCTGACAGGGCAGTAAAATACCAGCTCATCCAAAATCGTCTTCTGGAGAGCGGAGGCGAACCTGATTTCACCCGCGGCACACTTGAAGGGGATATTGCTGCCTCTCAGATTACTTTCTTCAGACTTCAGTGCGACAGCGAAGGCGATTTGAAGGCCTACATAGCCCAAGGTGAAGTTCTTGATGTGCCCACCGGTAGTTTTGGCGGAATTGGCATATTTGCTATACCAGAAATGGGCCGCTTCTATCGTCATGTACTTATCCAGAAACGTTACCCTCACCATGGAGCCGTGGCTTTCGGCCACTATGGAAAGGCTCTGTTTGAAGTTTTCAAATATCTGGGGATAGAAGAAATAGACTACAATCACCCTAAATCATTGCCATATCCTACTGAAAATCCATTTGTTTAAATAAAAGCCAAATTTGTCTCCCAAAAGATATAAGTGACCAAGGGTAAAATTATTAAAAAAAAATTCAATCACCCTAAGGGGCTTGCTGCCCATGAAAGTATGAGCGGCAAGCCCTTTATGCCTTTACGCATTGATTAGTGCAGAAGTCCAGGCAATCTACCAGTTTTTGCCTTAAGTGGCCAATGAATTTAAAATAATGGAATAGAGCGGCTTGCTATTGAGAGAACCCAGAACATGGAACTCATCAGAAAGGCTTTCAACTTCTGATTTGTGTATACTTTTCTGAAAGAATCTGTTGGTGCTGCTTGTGCCGACAATGCTTGCCCTATTCAGAGTAAAGAATTACCACGAGGTCACCAGGTGTCACTGATTACTGTACCCTCATAAAGTTTTGAGATATCTATCAATCAGGCAGAGTTCGAGGAGAATATGGAGGAGACAAAAGCGCAGCTGGATTATCCACTGCTGGCAGAGAGCTATCCCAACAACGACCCGAAATATCCGATGGAGCTGGTGTGCGAGAACCTGTGTCCCGCTGTGCCCAGCATTAGACTGGGGGAGGAGACGCCGCCCATGGCCGAAGTAAAGGCCTGGTACCGAGACTTGGGCTTTGAGCATACGGCCTGTGGGCTGGACTACATGCGGACCAACATAAATAGAATACGAAATATAAAGGCCTGCTGCCTCCGGCTGCTGTACCAAGCTCCGGTGAAGACAGGCTGTTTTAATTTAGTACCTGGGGTCTGGGACGGAGACTGGGGGTAGAAATGTATCTCACCGTGAGACGCATTTCCGGAGACGAAAGGAAAGTACACAGCTTGCACCCTCATAATAAAAAATTTTGATTGCCGCAGGGAAGCATAACTGAAAGATCATGCTGTCCTGCCTCATAGTCAGCAGAGAGTTTCAAGGACCGTTCATGGCTGCTTTTTGCCGCTGACGTTGTCGCCATATATGCGCCGAAGAATGCGGGCAAGCGCTGCTGGCCTTACTATACCCTTGCACCCTTTGCCGACAGGTGCCTCGAAAGTTTCCTTGATAATTAGCTTAACCTTGCGAAAGCTTAACGTAAAATGAAACCTTGCAAAAATAATTCTTTATGCTGAGTTTCTTGTTTTGTGCTTTAATAAGAATTATAATAAATTTACCAGAGGCGCGGACATAGATTACATGACAGGCAAAGAAGCCGGTGAAAAATGAAGCGCCGCCTCACGGCAGATAAACTGCTATTGCTTAGACAGGAGCATTACCGGCGCTGTAAAAATGGCAGGTGTCCGGACGATGCCTAAGGATGTTGGCAAAGCGATGGACGGAAGGACAAGGCAAGGGAAGGCACAAAAACATGAGACCGTATAAAATACTGATCATTGAAGATGATCCTGTCATACAAAGCGAGCTGGAAACCCTTTTGCGGGGCAGTGGCTATACCGCCGTTTCAGTAAAAGATTTTTCAAAGGTCATCGACTTTTTCAAGGCAGAAGAACCTCATCTGGTTTTACTGGATATTAAATTGCCCAATGAGAGCGGCTTTTCCGTCTGTTCTCGAATCCGCAGCATTTCCGATGTTCCTATTATCTTTGTGACAAGCTGCAATACGGATATGGACGAGCTGAACAGCATCATGCTGGGCGGTGATGCTTTTATTACAAAGCCGTATAATACGGCAATTTTACTGGCCAAAATTGCCGCTCTCCTGCGGCGGGACTACGCCTCTGGGCAAGCAGAAAAATTGACATGGAACGGTGCAACGCTGCACTTGGAAAGCAGTGCCATTGAATATCAGGGGCAAAAAGCGGAATTGACAAAAAATGAATTAAAGATTCTTTATTATCTATTTAAGAGCGCAGGTAAAATCTGTTCCAGAAATGATATTGTTGATTTTCTCTGGGATAATCAACTTTACATTGATGACAACGCCCTCAGCGTCAATATCGCCCGTATTCGGAATAAATTGGATCATATTGGTCTGCACGACTTCATTAAAACAAAACACAGGCAGGGGTATACGCTATGAGCGGCAAACAATATCTTAAAAATCAACTGCCGGTAATTCTGGTAAATTTATTGGGACTGCTTGCGCTTGCATTGTTTTTGAGCGCCGTCGGAACATCTATTCCAGCCGTTTTCTTAATTGCTTTGGTCTGGCTGGTGGTTGTGTTCTGCTATATGACGAGCTCCTGTCTCATACGCAAAAAGTATTTTGAAAAGCTGCTGGACATGGAGGAGCAGCTGGAGGAAAAATATCTGCTGCCTGAAGTAATGGCCATGCCGGAAAGAGCCGACGATCAGGTCTTTTATCAGATTTTGAAAATGGCCGAGAAGTCTATGCTGGAAAAGATAGGTGAAGTTCAGCGAGAACGGCAAGAATACAAGGAATATATCGAGCAATGGATTCATGAGGTCAAAACCCCTATTACCGCCATGAAGCTGATCTGTGAAAATAATCGTTCAGAGTTTACCAGAGAGCTGCTGGTAGAGCTGGAAAACATAAACCGCTTTACAGAGCAAGCCCTTTACTATGCCCGGAGTGAACATACGGAAAAAGATTATACTATCCGTGAGATACGGCTCAGCGATGTGATCCATGATGCAATCGCAGACAGCAAGTACCTCTTACGCAAAAACCATGTGGCGGTTAAAGTGGAGGATGACGGAAAAATCGCATATATGGATGATAAATGGGTACGCTTCATTCTGAACCAAATTATCAGCAATGCGGTAAAGTATCGGACGGAACAACCATCGTTGTGCTTTTCTACGGCGCAGAAACATAATCAGGTGCTTTTATCTGTAGAAGATAATGGAATTGGAATTCCACAGAGCGATTTGCCCCGTGTTTTTGAGAAGGGCTTTACCGGGCAGAATGGACGAAACGTTCATAGTTCCACCGGGATTGGACTGTACCTTTGCAAACGGCTCTGTGATAAACTGGGAATCGGATTGTCAGTCTGTTCCCACGGTAAAGGGACAAAGGTTTTTCTTGCCTTCCCAATCAACGACTTTGTTGCCGGAGTGCAGGGCTGATACGCTCTGCACTTCTTTCATTATTGTAAGAAGTGTGTAAGAAAACTTGATACAAACAACCCTGCGCCCTCATTACAATAAAGGCATGTAGATACATGGAGGTAAGACAATGGAACCCATTTTGAAATTGGAACATATCCAGAAATACTATGGTAATGAGGGGAACGTCACAAAAGCAATCCGGGACATTAGCTTTTCGGTGGAAACAGGCGAGTTTCTGGGTATTATGGGCGCTTCCGGCTCTGGGAAAACCACTTTGCTGAATTGTATTTCCACGATCGACGCCGTGAGCGCAGGACACATCTATTTGGGAGGAACGGATGTTACGGAGATAAAGCCCAAGGATATTGCCCGGTTTCGCAGGGAGAATCTCGGCTTTGTGTTTCAGGACTTTAATCTGCTGGATACTCTGACGATTTCTGAAAATATTGCATTGGCCCTTTCCATCAATAAAACGCCTGCCGGAGCTGTGGAGCCGCGCATTTATGACATTGCCCAAAAACTCAACATCACGGACATTTTAAACAAGTATCCCTATCAGGTCTCCGGCGGCCAGAAGCAGCGTTGCGCATGTGCCAGGGCAATCATCAACAATCCAAAACTGCTTTTGGCAGACGAACCAACCGGCGCATTGGACAGTCATTCGGCGCAAATGCTTCTGTCAACGATTCAGAGTATCAACGAAAAACTTGGTGCAACTATCCTCATGGTGACTCATGATGCCTTTACCGCCAGCTACGCCGGCAGGATTCTTTTCCTGCAGGACGGAACCATTTTTACCGAACTGCGCAAGGGCAACGACAGCAGAAGCACCTTCTTTGAGAAAATTCTCAATGTCCTTACCATGATTGGAGGAGGACAAAGTCATGTATGCTAAGCTTGTTTTCCGCAATGCGAGGCGTTCTGTCAAAGACTATTTGGTTTATATCGTGACCATGACGATCTGTGTCACCTTGTTTTATTCCTTCCTGTCCATTTCCAGCCGCTGCTATAAGCCCGATATTGGGAGCGAGTACAATTTCACTATTCTGAGTGACGGTATGAAGATAGCGATCTGCGTCATTACTCTGTTCTTGCTTTTCCTTATTCGTTTTGTCAATAACTATATGCTGCGGCGCAAACAAAAAGAGTTTGCGATTCAGTCTGTTATGGGAATGGAGCAAAAGACCGTCGGCAGACTTTTCTTTGCAGAAACTTTTGTGATGGGACTTCTCTCCATTGCTATTGGAATTTTTCTCGGCGTGTTCTGCTCCCAATTTATATCAGCCATGCTGTTGACTACCTATGGGAAAAGCTATGAGCTGTCGTGGACCCTGTTCCCAGACACGGTCTTGCTGACGGTTGGCTTCTTTGTCCTGAGCTTTCTTGCGGTGGGCGCACTCAATACCCGCACCATACGGAAAACCAAAATCATTGATATGTTGGCAGCGGAGAAAGAAAATGAGCCTGAGCTAAAAAAGAGCCGCTGGATTGCCGCTGTGGTTCTGCTGTTTGAAGGCTTCACGGTGTGGATGCTTCTTACCGGCATACAGAAAATTTTGTTCTACTATGATGGCCGTTTTGCTGTCCCAGTCAGACTCATGTTCTGGGGAAATATTTTATTTCCGGCCCTTACCTTAGTCTGGTCTGAATTCTGGCTGACTGGAAAAATTAAAACCGGCATTTCCACACTGCTTCCGGGACTGATGGTGTGCACTGTCCTGAACACAGTCATGGCTGCCAGTGTGCCGGCTTTGACCAAGCAATACTATCTGGCCCTGGGGGCCGGGACAATCAATCAATACTTGCTGTTTCTCCTCGTTGACCTCCTTTTCTTCATCTGTTGTTTCATTTATCTTGCCGGCAGCTTTATTGTCGCATGGAAAGCAAAGGCCCCGGAACACAGATACAAAGGCGAAAATCTGTTCTTTTATGGACAGATTATATCCAAGCTGAACACTACCAGCAAAACTATGACCCTGATCTGTGTAACCTTAGTGCTTGCAATTCTTATGTTCATTGCAGCACCGATTCTGGTAGGCTGGGCTTCCGGATATCTTGAGATAAGGTCTATGTACGACGTGCAGATTTCCTCTCGTTATAACGATGTATACGATGAAGAAAACCTGCCCCATGACAATTACGAGCCTGTAACGGATTTTCTGTCAGAACACGGTATTGAAACCGAGTATGATTGCACCTTTTCTCTTTATCTGCCCGGCAAGGATGATTTTAGTAACCGGTCGAAATACAACTTCCCGGTTGCGGCAATTTCTCTGAGCGATTACAACTTCATTCGCGAAATGCTGGGATATGAAGTAATCACCTTATCAGAGAACGAGTTCACGACACAGTGGCAATCTATTGCAACGAACGTAGAACGGGACAGCTTTTTAAAAGAGCATGGCAGCATCGTGACAGACGCAGGGGAACTTATACTTTCCCAACATTCTTTTTACGAGGAAGCGATAGGGGAAACGGCCTATAACTCTTACACTGATGTTCTTTATGTGTTTCCAGACAGTATCTGCAAAAACCTTCTCCCGGTGATTCGTAACCGCTATATCATGACGACGGAAAGTATCTCCTATGCAAATGCCCGTGCGTTGGAACAGGCGTTTTCAGACGAGTATCCGGAAATAACTGATACCGGCGTCAGCTATGCCATCCGTCTGAGAACATTACAGGTCAACAGCACAAAAGCAAGCAATTTTGTTTTACAGGCTTCTATGCTCTATGCAGCTGTTGTGCTGATGGTGATTTGCCTTACGGTGCTGTCCTTACAGCAGCTTTTGGATGCAAGCCAATATAGATACCGCTTTTCGGTACTTCGCAAACTGGGTGTTGAAGAGACCCACATAGGTAAACTGGTACTGAAACAATTAGGCGTCTGGTTCGGGTTGCCAGTCGTTGTCGCCATCATAGTGTCCACCATTGTCATAATTTATTTCATTCAAGCGATCTGGGCAGAAATCTCGGCCTATATAGGTTTCGGTACATTGATGGTACAAATAGGTATGACGGTAAGCATCCTTGCTTTGCTGTTGGCTTGCTACTTTATCAGCACATGGTTATTGTTTAAGAAGAGTATCAAATAACAAAAATCTGTCGGAAAACGGCAAAGGAAAAAGCCACCGCATAGCAGATACGTTGACAGGGCAAAACTATTAAACAGCGGTGTTGAGATATCAAGGCCGCCGTTTCCTTATGCCCTGTACAAGAACGGCGGCTACGGAGGAACTCACATGCTGATGCAGACTGTTCTTAAATCGCATAGCTTATCAAAAAAAGCTTGTCTCCAGCATGGGGGAGCTTTCGGCAAAAGGATGAACTATACGGTGTATGTGACCTTCATACCACATTAACTTTTGCCGGTCTGTTATTGCGGCCTTTCGGGGCGGGCCGAAACCGCTGCAGCAACATAGGCACAAGGGGTGTTGGCCCCGGCTCTGTCTTCTCACTCTCCCGCAGTTTGGGGGTGAGAGGATGAAATACATACTTGATGAATTTGGATCGCAGCAGCAGTTTGATGCTTTCTGCAAAACTGTTCTTCGCCATGAGGCCATAAACTATTTCCGGGAACTAAATCGCCGGAGGAACCGGGTAATCCAGTTCAGCGCCTTGTCCCGGCATGAAATAAATGAACTTTGTACCGCAGACGAATACCCCAGCCACAAGTTTGCATTTTCGGCGTTCGGCTATGTACTGCTTATCCAAAGCCAGTTGCTGGCAGAGGCTTTCGCCAGCTTGCCGGAACGAGAACAGCAGATTTTAATTCTGCATTGTGTGCCGGAATTATCAGACGGAGAAGTGGCAGTTTTGTAGGGATGTCCCGCAGCGCCGTCCAGCGCCACAGAACAAAGACACTGAGTGAGCTGCGAAAAAGATTGAAATTCAGGGGAGCCAGGAACTAACATGAAACAAGCAACTTTTAACGGCAGAATGCTTTTGCCCATGGACACAATTGAGGCTGCCCGCGCCGGCGATCCGCTGGCAGTGGAGCGCATCTTGCGGTATTACGACCGATATATCAACAAGATTTGTACTCGAACATTCTATGACAAAAACGGTTTGCCGCACATAGGTGAGGACGAGTACATGAAACACCGTTTACAGGCAAAACTGGTGGAAGCCATCGTAGACAAGAAATAGCAAAGTCAAAGGAAGCCGCCAAGGGTCGGAATGAACGCTCCGCACCCTTAGCGGCCTTCTGCGCCTTTGCTATGTGCCAATAAAGCGGGCGCAAGGGGGAAACCACCTGCGCCCGCTGATATTATAGAGTTTTGGACTACAAATTTTGAGGAGAAAAAACTCAATGTTACGAGTCTCTCTCCGTGTGCTTTTTCTGATGCTTCCTTATTATCGTTCATCAAAGTGCGGCTACAAGAAGGGATGATCCCCGGCACCACAATCGGAACTTAAACAAATACATATATCTATTTATGCGTCAGGCCGGCCCCGGAAAAGCCAGGGGCCGGCAAATTTATTGCAAGGCGAAAATCACAGGCCATACCTGTGGCACCAAGCTGTTCAGAAGATTTGTGGCTTTAGCGGCAACGATCCTACGCAAGCAATAAAGTGCCACCCGTTTTGCAGGTGGCACTAATTATGCAAAAATCTGGTTTTACTGATGTATAGCTTCGTTTTTTACCGGGAAATTATTCGATTCCCTGCTGCTTGCACCAGATGTCCATTACCAGGTTCACAGGCAGGTGCTTCACCAGCCGGACCTGCCGCCGTACCGGGGCGCCCAGGATGGAAACAGACTTGCCCTTTTTCAGATCCTTCATAGCCTGCTGGGCTACTTCCCAGGCCTCGTACCAGCGGTCTACATACTTTATGTAATCGTTGTGTTTGGCGTGGGCCTGGAACTCCGTTTTGATCCAGCCAGGGCACACGCACATGACACTGATACCACGGTGCCGCAGCTCTCTCCCAATAGCCCTGGAAAAGCTGAGGACATAGCTCTTGCTGGCGCCGTAAACAGCCTGATAGGGCACCGGCTGCCAAGAGGAATTGGAGCCCATGTTGATTATGTGGTCGCCCGACTTCATATAGGGCAGGCTAACATGGCACATTGCAGTCAGTGCAAGGCTGTTGAGCTGGGCGCTGGCAAGCTGGGCCTTCAGATTCTGCTCTTCAAAGGGGCCGAATACACCGCAGCCTGCGGCATTGATAAGCATGGCGATCTCCGGCTGGGCCTGGGCCAAAAGCTGCTGGTATTTGTCAATGCTGTCCGTATCATTCAGATCAAGACAAACCGGGCGCAGGATATTCCGGCATTGCTTCCCCAGCTCTTCCAGCCGGTCGGCTCTTCTGGCAATGGCCCAGATCTCATCATAGTCATACTCCTTGTCAATGGCAAGCAGCAGCTCACGGCCGATGCCTGAGCTTGCACCGGTAACAACGGCAATCTTCACGATTACACACCTCGATTTCTTTTGATGGACATATCATAACATAAACCCCGGCATCAAACAAGCGGAGTGGGTGGAATGTTTTGGCCTCTTGAAAAGCTGCTGTAAGGAAAGAAGGCTGTGCTCTAACCGACCCTGGGGTACATATAGCTCCACATATTTTCATATACATTAAGCACGAGAGTATGGGGAGTGGTGTATTTGTATACAAATATCGAAGAGCGGGCCTGCGATCTGGCCGCATACATCATTGATAACCGGGCAACCGTCCGCTCCGCCGCCACAGAGTTCGGCATTTCAAAATCAACGGTACATAAAGACCTGACTGAACGGCTGCCCAGGGTGAACCCGGGATTATACAAGCAGGTGCGGCAGCTGCTGGACATAAACAAGGCGGAGAGGCACATCCGTGGCGGCCTGGCCACCCGGAGAAAATACAAGGGCGAGGACTGAGCCTCTGTACCCGCATTTGGCAGCCCGCCAGGGCAGAGGCGAAAAAACCAAAGCAGCATTTTGCAAAGGCAAAATGCTGCTTTATAACTGAAAGACTATAACAAATCTATTCTCCGGAGCTTTCCAGAGGCTCATAGAACATTTCCAGATATTCCTCCAGAGTCACGCCCAGCTCGTATATTTCGGCCGCGGCCTCTTCGCCTACATAGCGGTAGTGCCAGGGCTCATAAATTATACCGGTTATTTCGCTGCTGCCATTGGGATAGCGTAGGATGAACCCATAGCGCCAGGAATTTTCCATAAGCCACTGCTGGGTGGAAGTTTCCTCCTGACCCTTGTCCAGATTGGTGTAGAAAAAGTCGATGATGTCCACGGCAAGCCCTAGCTGGTGCTCACTGGTGTTGGGTTTTGCCACACTCATGGCGGCAATTTCCGGGGCTTCGTCCGGGTCTACGCCCTCCAGCACCAAGCGGCGTATCTTGTTGTTAAAAAGGAACTGCTGCTTTTCCAGGCTTCTATAGGCGGAGCATATGTATGGATAATTCCCGGCCTCCTTGCAGTCGGCTATCATTTGCCTGAGAGCCTCAGCACAGCGCACGTCCACATACAGCGGGTCTTCGGTATCTGCCTGAGGTATCTCCTCCAGCTCCGGCTGATAGTCCTCAGGCAGTTTGTTCCAAGGATTCACAAGTATGAGCAGATCTGTAGGCTCCCGGAGCTCCGGCGTGGGTTCCGGAGTGGCCGTGGGCGTTGGCGTCGGACTGGGCTCCGGGGTGGCTGTGGGGCTTGGGACGGGTGATGGGCTGGGTGTAACGGCGGACTGAAAGAGCACATCAGAGCCAATATTCATGAGCAGTAGGCTGAGCATGCATATACATGCAAACAGCAGCACGGTGAGCAATACTATTAAAACAGTTCTGTCTCTATTTTTAAGCTTCAATTCAGACTCTCCCTTAAAGGCTGGCTGGGGTTCCGGTAGATAGGCCGGGAGCAGATAAAAAATCCAGACTTACATGGCAACTGTACAATATGTTTACAAAAAAGTCAAGGAATCCCCTGTAAAATGGTATAAAATTCATGATGTATAAAGAAAATAAAACCAAGAGGGACAGACGGAAAAATAGGGCGAATATTGGAAGCGCCGCCTTCTGCTCCTTCAGCGGGAATTGCAGCGCAGGAAGGAACTTCCATTGGCCGCTTATGGAGGTCTGCGGTAAAACTGTGCTGACACTACCGGCGGCAGAGTGGAGAATAAAAATGCAGGAAGTCTATGAAATGCTGAAAAAAGCCGGGACCTACTATCTGGCCACCTGTGACGACGGCCAGCCTAGAGTACGCCCCTTCGGTACGGTGAACCTCTACAAGGGAAAGCTGTACATCCAGACCGGTAAATCCAAGTCGGTATCCCATCAGCTCCATTCAAACCCAAAGCTGGAACTGTGCGCCATGGTGGACGGAGACTGGCTGAGAGTGGAGGCCAGCGCCGTGGAGGACGACGACAGAGCCGCCCGGGTCAGCATGCTGGAGGCCTATCCCGAGCTGCAGGCCATGTACTCCCCGGACGACGGGAACACCGAGGTGTGGTATCTGCGTAATGTAACTGCCACGCTTTATTCCTTCACTAACCCACCTAAGGTATATAAGTTCTGACGTTTTTGGGGCACAAAAGTGCCCCAAAATTTTTTCTGTTTATATAAAGCCTGTGTAAAAGCTTCCTTGCGTAACATTTCCCGCCTCAGATGCTATGATAATACCGAGGTGAGAGCAATGCGGGACATAGGTAAAAATATCAGGGAACTGCGCTGTGCCAAAGGGTTGACTCAGGAGGAGCTGGGGGATAGGCTGCATGTGACAAGGCAGACCGTATCCAACTACGAAAACGGCCGTACCCGGCCGGATATAGATATGCTGTTGGACATTGCCGCGGCCCTGGACACCGATGCCAACGCCCTGCTTTACGGTACGCCCCAGATGGAGGACAGGCGAAGGGAGTACCGGAAATTCGCTGTTGCTCTTGCACTGTTCCTTACCGTGTATGCAAGCTATCTGTTTCTCCAGCCCATAAGCATTGACCTTATGAGCCGGAAGTATATCAATAGTCTCAATGTGCTGCTGGCCTCTGTGGTTAAGCCATTATATATGGTTGTTATGGGATGGCTTATCATGCAGGGAGCCGGTCTGCTTGGGGCAAGACCTCTCAGATGGAGCATGGGGAAGTATCTCCGAAGAGGTATTTTGACCCTGATAATTTTCGTCGCAGTATATTTATTTCCCATCATGGTATACCATATCATAAGTCTTATATGGTATATTAAAGACATTCGCGGCGGCGTGAATTTTCCGGATATCCCGGTGTATACGGCTCTGGCAGACAGAATATGGTGGGTTATAGCGCTCAAGCCGTACTTATACGCCTTTCTGGGGGCGGCACTGTGGCTGCTGGGCTTTCCGGCGGGGAAGGGAGAATCTCAGCCGGAGGTGGGACCCACAGAGCCAGCGGAGGAATAAGAGCCTGATTTAAAATCGAGCTTGGAAAAAAGCCTCATATGTGATACTATGTACAGGCAGTCCGGCGCCGTGAAATAGGGAGCCGCCGGAGCATGACCTGAGTAAATGAGGTATTAGGTTTATGAGACGGCTGAACACGATCCTGCGTTGCATATTGCCTCTGGTTGGCGTGGTATGTATTGTTATACCCGGCCATGTGACAAGCGTGCTGCCCTATCTGCTGGGCGGCGCCATGCTGGTGAGGGGCCTTGCCCACGCCATAGCTTACATACGCTCCGGAGAGTTTATAAAAAAAGCCTCCGTGGAGATGGGGCAGGATGTGGTGCTAATTGTGATGGGTATCTCCTTCCTCTGCGAGGGGGCGGGAGCTCTGGGGCTGATGGGCATAACCTGGGGCCTTATCGGACTGAGGAAGGCGGCGGCCACTATCGACCAGGCCCTGCGGCAGGCACTGGGCCGGCAGAAAGTCCTTCTCACAGCCTTTGAGGCACTGATACGCCTGGCTCTGGCTCTGGCGCTGCTGTTCGACCCATTTGAAAAATTCCCGTCCCATATCGTCCTTTTGGGCCTGGAGCTTATACTGGCAAATATCAGGCTGCCAAGAGAGGCTGCCCTGCCTTCGGCAGAGGAGCACTGAGAGGCAGAGAGAACAAAAACTTTTCCAAAGTGTGAATAATAAAGGGAAAGGGCCGGGATAGGCCCTTTCTTCTATTGTAAAAAATAAAAAAAGTGATATAATACCCTTTCGAAATAAAATACATGGAGGAATAACCATGACTAAGATAGACATTTTTTCCGGTTTTCTGGGGGCGGGCAAGACCACCCTTATCCGCAAGCTGATAGCCGAGGCCTATCAGGGCGAGAAGCTGGTGTTAATTGAAAACGAGTTCGGTGAAATAGCCATTGACGGCGGCTTTCTGAAGGACGCCGGGGTGGAGATCACTGAGATGAACTCCGGCTGCATCTGCTGCACCCTGGTGGGCGACTTCACCAAGGCCCTTAAAAAGGTGATGGCGGATTACGCTCCTGACCGTATAATCATTGAGCCCTCCGGCGTGGGCAAGCTCAGCGACGTGGCAAAGGCCGTCTCCGGCGTGGAGGGAGCCCAGATAGGCGCAAAGGTCACTGTAGTGGACGCCGGCAAGTGCCGCATGTACATGAGAAACTTCGGCGAGTTCTTTAACGACCAGGTTGAAAACGCCGACCTCATCGTTATGAGCCGTACCGACACCGCCTCTCCCGAGAAAATACTGGCCGCCACCGAGCTGCTGAAGGGCCTGAACGACCATGCCGGACTCATCACCACTCCCTGGGACAAAATCTCC
>OLRA01000986.1_pt1 | contig 35795 bp, 23 predicted proteins | sample 1673011 | NCBI WGS metagenome assembly OLRA01 (sample SAMEA3136746, study PRJEB25190) | human gut metagenome | reverse complement strand
TTCCTCACGAATGCCACAAAAAGCCAACGACTGCCACAACCACTTGAAACTCAAAGCAAAAGCTCAAATCTGCTATTTTTTGCTTTTTTAGTCATTCTTTTTCTAAAAAACTTCTCCACAAGCAAAATTTGCCATTTTGAGTAAAACTTAAAAAAGAACATAGAATTTTGCTTACCTGTGGTTCTGTTGGATTTAGTATATCCAATATATTAGTCGCATAATGCTTATCTATTCCAGCCTCAACCCGCATTTTGCGAATCGTTTCAAGATATTCAAACAATGTGTCTATTATCGAACAATACTTCATTTGAAATATTCTGTATTTTGCCAATTCGTTCCACTGTTAGTTTCTTATCCATATAGAAGATCGACCAAAAGACTATCGGGAGAAAAACTCCCAATAGTCAAATAGATACTTTTTTACTTCTTATTCATTTCTTTTGCAATTGTTCCAGCAACTGCAACTACTGCCATAGCTGCCATACCAAGGCTCTTCCAAACACTCTTGTCCTTTTTCTTTGTTTTAATTGTATCTTCACTCATGATTACAAACTATTTAAATGTTAAACCTCTTCATAATCAACATATTCAGCAGAATTCTTCCATGCATCAATATCACGTTTGTATTTCTCCAAATCTTGGACTTTCTGCTTCAAGGAGGCAATTTCTTCATCACGCTCCTTTATCTTTTGGCATAAGAGTAAATAAGAAGGTGCAAAATTCTTATAATACTCATTGTCTGACTCAAAAGTTTTGAACACATTGCATATGCAGTCATTTATCGCATTAGTTAATGATTTTTTAAGCTCATTCAACTTATTCTGATCTTTATGTTGTTTATACCAGCCATAAAGTTCAAAAGCGACTCCAAGCCCTGCTCCTATCCAACCTGCCCATTTGGTGATATTCTTTCCCATATTGATAGCACCCCAAGGCTTAAACTTATAACCTTTGGCTATTACATCTCTGACAGCCTTTATCTGCTCACCTGATATATTCAGGTTTTTCAATTGTCCAACACCATACTTCACAGCATCATTCAACATGGCATCTTGCATAGAATAGGCTTTTTCTATTTTCACGGCTGCAAGATTTACATTATTGGCGTTAGCTTCACAACATTGCTCAATTTGAGCAGACAGTTTGTCTTGGAAGACATAAAAAGTAACCTGATTATTCTGTACTCCAAGTTGGTTAGAAATAACATCGCCAATAGTCTCTAATGAAGCGCCATTGATTTCACGAATAGCGTCGTTCTTTATTTCATTAATAGCTTGACGAAGTTCATTACGTGATAATGTAAGTTCAGACTTCAGATGCTTACCATCCTCCTTTATCTCAGTACAGTCTCGCTCCATTTTGGCGATTGCCTTTGATACAGGTTTTTCTGTACATGCTATTGCTTTGTGCAATCCATCAATCACCTCAGAAACAGATGTTTCATAAGAAGAAGAAGATAACTTATCAGTATCGGCATTATTGACTACTGCATTTACGCATTTTCTCAAATCCTTAATATGAGAACGCTCATAATAACTGTCTATCTTGGAGAACCAATGTTGCAAACCCTTTCCTTTTGGATCCGCAGCGATACATACAACATGCAAACGTTTCTCCTCGTCAGGAGTCAAGTTTATAGTACTACGCAAACGAGAAATAAGGTTTTCCTTCTTTATTTTACAACCATTATTAAAGTCGTACTCGTCCAACAAGTCATAACCTGCTTCATCCATTTTGTTAATAACAAATATGGTATTGTCAAGTTTATGATATTCACGCATAACACGACGAATAATCTCAACATGACTATCTTTCAACGGAACTACGGCATCACAAACATATATAATAATGTGAGCCTCAGAAATATAACGTTCTGTAATTTCAGAGAACTTTATATTTTGACCGTTTATTTCTCTTTCTTTTGTACCAAACAATCCGGGAGTATCAATTATCTTGAATCCCTTTTTAAGATCTTTGGGACGATATATTGTAAGCTCATCTGAAGACTCGTCAACATCAATCTTCATATTATCTTCCAATCTACCTAATAGACCAGCAATAGCACTTGTTTTTCCATCAGCGAAACTTCCCAATAGAACAACACTAATTTCACCATCCTTAATGGTATTCACTATACTATCTATCTTGCTAAGATACGCCTGCAATTCAGGGATGTATTTAACCCCATTTTGCAGAAGCGTCTTTAAAACAGACAACTTTTGCAATTTCTTGCTAGATATATTAAATTCTTCCATAATGTTTATGTTTTAATCCATTTACAAATTCAGACATTTCAACATCGAAAGTCTCCAGAGTATCTTGCAATTCCTCAATATTAGCCAATTCTTTTTTTACTGAATTACTTAATTGGCGCTTTTGGGAATCCATATCTCTAATAACTGGTGCCAACATTGATTTTACATTGCTCTTAGCTCGCTGAGTTGCCTTACCTATTGCATCAGATACACTTTTCCGAGCATCAGCTTTTCCACCATCTCCTGAACACGCATGAGCAATGCCACCGACAACAGCTCCTACACCTGCACCTATTAAAGTACCTACAAAAGGTATGCAAGAGCCTACAACAGCTCCAGCGGCAGCAGTCCCAGCAGTTTTAGCTGTCCATGAAAGAACATCGCTAAAATCAATATCCAATTCTTCTAACGCACCAGAGAAATCAATATCAGCACCAACCTCAACAGTTCGATTGAATTGTATTGGCTTTATGTTTACACCATCCAAATCTTTTATCTTTCGATTTGCTGTATCACGAACTTTTTTTAATTCATCGTTAACAATAGACTTAATACGATTCTCCAAATTCTCTATAACATCTTCTTGGTACTGTTCTGCTAATTGATTAATATTACTTGGTTCATTATCTATAAGATCAAAAATCTCTGATTTCAATTCACCATAGGCACTTATAATGGCATTTCTTGTCTTGTTTGTTATGTTTCTTAAAGCAGAATCCATACTATTATTGCAAACCTCTCGATTTATAGTTCGAAGATTTGACTCCAAATTGGCTAAATAGTTCTTCTGAGATTCCATTACCTGCTCAATATCGGTGGCAATATTACCTGCCAAAGACATCAATTTCTGTTTGTTAGCTTCTATGATTTCAGACTTGAAATTAGAGGATTTCTGTTCAACAAGAGTTGTCAACGTCTTAAATTGACTAAACTCCAAAACTTTATCAGCAGAACCATCAAAATACTTCAATAACTTTTGTTGTCCTCTTATCAAATCTTCTCGTTTAGACGAAAATGATGCTTTAGCAGACATAGCCAACAGCCCCTGCAAGGTTACATGCCCAGCATAAACATCACCCAATATAGTTTTAAATTCTGACCGTATTAAACTTTCAGCCTTTAAGATACCTGAAGTTATCAATGTTTCGCGTTCTTCTTCTTCATCATAATTGCTAACACCACCACGCACATTATAGATTGAATAAACCTTTACCCAATCTCCTAAATATTTCTTGATTTTTTCAGCTGTAGCTCGATCCGGTTTCTTATTATGTCCCTGAACATAAAAGACACAATGAGCCTTATGCAAAGCTGTTTTTATCACATCTTTAAACTCTGCTTCATCTCCTTCAATACCAGGTACGTCTATCAAAGTAAAAGGATGACCTGCAATAGACAAATGATATTCTTCATAAGTTTTTGTAAAGTCGTGTCTGCCATCACCCACAATCAGACCATCTTCTTTCTTACGTTTATCATCAAAAAGAATTCTAAAGGTCTCGATAATTGTGCTCTTACCTGCATTTGTTTCTCCAAAGAAAGCAATAACAAGATTATCCCACACTGTATCCTTCAAAGCCACATCTAATTCTTTCTTAGCTTCTTTTATTTTCGAATCAAACGCAAAGGCGATTTTCCCCTTGACAGTATTAAACTGTGAATTTACTCCATTTAAGTCAAAGACATCACTTTGAGTACTTTGCAGGATTTCTTGCAAATTCTTATAAGCCTTCTTTATTTCATCTTTAGAAGACGTACTTTGAGTAGACTTGTTCTTATTTGATGAAGCATTAACAGTCTCATGCCTTACATTGTAAGAAGATTTTCCAACTACTTTTGTCTCTTTGGTTTCCTTATTATTAATAAAAACTCGTTCGTCTTTACATGATAATTGTTTGAGTTGTTCTTCAAATTCGGAAAACAATTGTTCTTTAGTTTTTTTTGTATCTTGTCTTTTATTGGTAAAGACACCTGTTAAGAACGCAACAACCGGGCTCGAGTTTTCAACTTTTCTGTCCAACAATGCGTAGTCGCAAATCTTCAAGTCATATGATGTAGTAGCTAAAGATTTTTGAATATAGAAGCTATTCATCATGTGCTTTATAGCCGCAACCTCACCCCACTCTACGCTAAAACTTTTTTTCTTATCATTCAAGTTGAAATAGCAAATACGTTGATCTGTGATGATACAACCAGAAGGAGTCTTTTTGTCATCGTCTTCCGCCTTCCAATTAGCTTTATGACGCGACACCCATAACAGATGTTCATCTCTTCTCAATGCGATTTCATTAAGAAGTTTATTCGAAATAGCATCTACATTGTTTAATCCCAAATGTACACAATCGGGCCATGAAACAAACGGCTTAAACAGCAGTTTGTTTGACATGAATTCTATATATATGTGATTACTATCCATAACTCTTGTTTTATTGTTTTGAAAAAATTGTATTGTTTAGTCCAACTTCACAAATTCAAAATCATTCTGGTTGCAGCATGCCTTCTTATAGTCGAAGGCGTAGAGGCGCATGTATGCCTCTTGCAGTTCCTTGGCTCCATTGTAGAAGGGGTTGGTGGTGTGCTGCTGGGTTGTCACTGTCACAACCATTTCCGGTGTGAGGACGGTGCCGTTTGTACGTTTGATGCGTTTAGGCTTTACTTGAAATACCTTACTCATAGTTATTTGTTTATAGGTTCTTATTTTTCATGTCATGCCGACTGGCGGCATTTCCTGTCAAAGGGCAAAGATAGAGGAAAGTAGTGAGCTGTACAAGTCCATAATGGTTCATAAGCGAAAAAAGAATGGCGTGAATTCCTTCTCCCAACACTTTCTTGTAAGTAAGGCTCTGGTAAAACCCGTAGAAAAGAAAATATGAAAGAGGAATCCACACCATATACTGGTGCGGACTCGCTCAAACAAATTGTGTTCTTTCTACGTTTCAATTTACCAGATTTCAACTTACAGAACTATTTGCTTGTCCGTGTCCACAAGAATATCTTGCTTCTGCTTTACAGCGACTTCAAGCGAGGACTTTCACCTGCTCTGTCGCATAGCGACTACAAAAGTGGGAAAAATTCGGTTAATCGCCAAACTTTTCAGAAGAAATCTTGCGGATTCCTCTAACTTTTCCTGTCTATGATGTATCTTCAAGCTTTTCCATATTTCTCATTCGTTCCTTTTTATTATCTGCCGCAAAAGTAAAGAAAAGATATGTCAAAAGTAGACATCGGCTGTCCCGCCGAAGACAATATTTGCATTTCTGATGCTCAATACTATGAGTTGAACGCACTAAGAAATCTTTGGTGCGAAATTCTTTAGTTTTGAGCGTTTGGAGCTATATCACTAATAGACAGTTAGTTATGTGTTTTACGACAAAAGTGCGTAAACAAACGGGGTGTAAAAGAGGCACTTTTAAGGTGTCATAGCGCCACTTTTACAGCCCAATAGTTCAAGTATTGCCTTGCAATAGTAACGCTTTTAGACTGTAAAAGCGGCACGATGGGGTCTATGTGGCTTTTTGATGGTCATCGAGAGTGGCTTTGATGCTGGAAAAAACCATAAAAACAGCTTTTTGATTCTCTAGAATTGATTTTTATTTTGTAACAGGTTTTTACCGCCAGTACGATATTTGCATGGCAAGACAGATGATTAAAACGACAATAGAGACAATAGAGACAATAGGCTTCGCATTGAAACAATTGGCGATTGGGTGTAGATTGGATGAAGAGATAAGAGGGTGTGTCTTTTGACACACTCTCTCCTATTACATATCATCCATAGACAAGCCCTTATACTCTATGTTGTATCTCTTGAATCTTCCTGTAGCCTGGAAGAAATGTTCAGCTTTTTCTTTCACTATACCGATTACCACATCCTTGGCTTGACGCTTAACCTCATAGAGACAAACAGTCTGTTCGATTTCGTCCACAGCTATTATGTCTATTTCGTTTTCACCCTTTCTGTCCCACCATGAGGCTATATTAGTATATAGCTCACTCTCTATCATTTTCGCCTTGAAGTATCTCTCAAGCACCTTACCTGTATATGTGGTGTAGTCTCTGTCCATTATTATTTTCAGCTTTTTGTTGGCTCCCACCTCCAGCATATAGCTGTATCTGTAGATATACCTGAACCAAATACGCAGAAAATTGTCTTCTATCTGATAGTGTATGTTGCGGTTGGTCTTTTGAAACATTGGCATATTGCGGGAAATCAGGCTATAGTCGTTCTCAAGCTTTGTGAGATAGCCAGAGAGTTCCACCTTCATAATGCCCTCTATCTCCGAACGGGTAGTATAGCCAGAGGCTATCAACTGCAATATTTCGAAATACCGGTCATAGTCCTTCCCGAACTCTTCTATCAGCATGTTTTTGCCTTCATATATGAAATATGAGTTCTTGCCAATGAATTTCTCGGTCATCAGTTCCTTGGTGTTGGCCCCGGCATCCAACATCATTTCCACATATTCTGCCACACCTCCGGTATAGGAATAGAGAGCCAGCAGATCCTCATTAGTATAAGAAGGATTGTATGTACACAGGATCTCCTTGATCACAGATGGAGGGAAAGGCGTTACCTTTATCTCGCCAGTCTGTCGTCCATAGAGTGGTTGTTTGTTGTTTTTGAAGATGATATTCATAAGCGAATATATCGAACCGCACACCACCAGATTGACATGAGCGTCCTGCTTGTTCAAGTCCCATATCTTCTGCATGTCAGAGAATACAGAAGCGTTAACCCTTTTGAAATCTTGAAACTCATCAATTATGATGGTCAACGGACGAGTTTTCGACAGCTGCAAAAGATACTTGAATATATCAGCAAATCGCGTAACGTCTCCAAGTATAGGTATTTGCAGCTTTTCCTTAATCTCATTGACGAAATCCTTGCACAGTTCTTCCTCCGACTTTCTTGCAACAAAAAAGTACAACAAGTCATCCAAATCCTCGTATGCCTTAAGCAACAATGATGTCTTTCCGCTGCGTCTCCTGCCCGTCACGATGGTAAAGCGTGCTGTATGCAATGATAGATTGCGGATGTTGTGTAATTCGGCAATCTCATCTTTTCTTCCAAAGAATCTCATATTTCAAGTGGTTTATATAACGAATATTATATCTTATTTTCGAAACGTAGGTTTCGGAAATAGCTATTTCGAATGCAAAGATAATGAAAAGATGCTGATAATCAAAGCATTTAATACTGTATTTTCATTGGCAATAGCTCTAAATTCTGCTTGTTTGTTTTCGAAATACAGGTTTCGGAAATATCTCCCACAGATTTCGCTGATGCGTACAGATTTCATTATTTTGAGATTATTAATTGGTATTTATAATTTGTTGTGGCGAAGCCAATTAATAACTACTAATAAAAAAATAATTAAAGAACATCTGTGACTATCAGCGTAATCTGTGGGAGAACTTGTCTATGTATGTTAGAATTCCAACACCATTGTCTGGCGCGGACTGAGCTTTACGTTATGGCTTATCACTACGTTTCTGCCCGTTGTGACATCCACGGCTTTCTCGGCGTTGCCGATTATCTCGGCATAACGCTTTACGTCTAGTTCGGCTGCAGCGTTTCTGCCGTTAATGACGGTCATAACGCTCTTGCCGTTATACTGACGCGCCACCACGTAAACGCCGTGCTGCGTGCAGAACTGGGTCTGGCTGCCTTTTGTTATCACGTCGTTGCCCTGACGCCAATGCAGCAGACGGCTTATCCAGCCGAACATATCGTTCTGAGCCTTGGTGCGTCCCTTTGCCGTGAAGGCGCGGGCATCGCCAGCCCATCCGCCGGGGAAGTCCTTACGCACGTAGCCGTCTGTGACAGACTTCGTGCCGTTCATCAGAATCTCCGTGCCGTAATAGAGCTGCGGGATGCGGTTTACGGTCAGCAGCAGCGCCAATGCCTGCTTCAGAGCCAGCGTGTCCTTGCCCTCGCCTAAGAAGCGGTCGGTGTCATGGTTCTCAATGAACGCCATCACGCTCTTGGGATTCGGATAAAGATAATCGTAGCAAAGGACGTTGTATATGCGGTTCATGCCGTTCCACCAGTCGTCTGTCTCCTCATGCTTAGCCTGATTGATGCGGTCGAAGAAGGCAAAGTCCATGACGGTCTTCAGATAGCTGTTCTTCTCGGAGAGCTTGCTGTCCTTCTGCCAGGCGGCGGTATAGGCAGGCTCCGTCACCCACGTCTCGCCCACGGTGTTGAAGTTGGGATATTCCTTGTCGAGCGTCTTCATCCAGAGCGCCATGCCGTCGCGGTCTGCGTATGGGTAAGTGTCCATGCGGATGCCGTCAATGCCGACAGTCTCAATCCACCACTCGCTGTTCTGAATCAGATACTTCATGACGTGCGGATTGCGCTGGTTGAGGTCGGGCATCGTCGGCACGAACCATCCGTCCACCGTCTCACGCAAGTCCACCTTGCTGGCATACGGATCGAGCACCGGCGTGAGCTTATAGCTGGTCTGCAGATACTTGTCGTTCACCTTGGCGTTGCCGTCCATCGTGTCCATCTTCTTCTGATGCTCCTCGGTCTGATATTCAGGGAGGAGCCATTCTGAAGTGTTAAACCAGTCCTTCGACGGCATGTCTGCCACCCAAGGATGGTCGAAACCGCAATGATTGAAAATCATGTCCATCACCACCTTCAGTCCCTTAGCATGAGCCTCATCCACAAGACGCTTATACTCGTCGTTGGTGCCGAAGCGTGGGTCCACGCGATAATAGTCAGTAGTGGCGTAGCCATGGTAAGACGAGTTGGTGCCATTGCTGGGGCTGTCGTTCTCCAGAACGGGCGTAAACCACAGCGCCGTCACGCCAAGGTCTGTGAAATAGTCGAGGTGCTGGCGTATTCCCTCAAGGTCGCCGCCATGACGCAGACTCGGAGCCGTGCGGTCGCAGGTCTTGTCGCGCATTGTCTTGAAAGCGTCGTTCTTGGGATTGCCGTTGGCGAAGCGGTCGGGCATGAGCATGTAAAGCACATCCTCATTGGTGAATCCCATACGCTTGTCGCCCGCCATAGCGCGGTCTTTCAGCTCGTACTTCACCTTCTTAGTCTGCTTGCCCTGCTTGAAGCTGAGCGTCATCTCGCCCGCCTTCGCACCCTCAAGATTGAGATAGAGGAAGAGATAATTGGGCGAGTCGAGACGTGCGATAGAGTCGATGCGCACACCGGGATAGTTGACCTCCACGTCCGCGTCACGCACGTCTTTGCCGTAAACCATCAGCTGGAGCGACGCGTCCTTCATGCCTACATACCAGTTGGTGGGTTCGATGCGGTCTACCTTTACTGCTGCATTCAAGCTCATAGCACCCATAAGCATTATTAATGATACCAGTTTTTTCTTCATTATCTTTTTTTTATATTATGGTTCTTACTTTCTGTAGAGTATCAGCGCCGACTGCTCGTCTGCCAGCACTTCCTTGCCTTCGAACGGCATTCCGATGCCTTCCTCATTGATGACGCCGTTGCAGCAAGCCACCGTGTATTCGCCTTCGGGTACGCTGACCAGCTTGGCTTCCTTATTGGCGTTGAGAATGACGATGATGTCCTTCCATGAGTCGATGCCCTCAAGATTCTTCAGACGGAACGCCACAAGGCAGTCGTCGGTGGCTATAAACTCCAGATGATTCCTTACAGCGTCGGCATTGGCGAGGCGGAAAGCGGGATGATTCTTGCGAAGACTTATCAAGCCTCGATAATACTCGAACACCTGAGGATACTGCTTGAGGTTGTCCCAGTGGAACTCGTTGATGCTGTCTGGCGACGAAAAGCTGTTATGCACGCCCTTCTTGTCGCGGAGCATCTCCTCGCCAGCAAGCATAAATGGCACTCCCTGCGACGTGAAGATGGCTGTCTGAGCCAGCAGGTCGAGGCGGATAAGTTCTGCCATACGGTCAGCTTCTGACCTCGACGCGTCCTTCAGACCGGGAATGCTCGCCTTGAGACGATCCACAAGGCACATGTCGTCATGACAGCTAACGTAGCTGATCTGCTGTGTAGGATTGTTGGTCCACGGCTTACGGTCGTAGTTGACGCGTGTCATATCCACCTGGTTGTGGGCGATGCCACCCACGATGCCGAACTTCAGGCTCTCCTCCTCGCCCTTTATTCCGGCAAGGAAAGCGCCCTTCGTGTCGTCAGAGAACGGTCCGCGAAGCGCGTCACGCATGTCGTCGCTGAAAGCTCCGATGCCGTTAAGACGGGGTGTGTTGGCTTTTATGGCAAGCTGGTCCTGCGGATAGGCACACGTTCCGGCGCTCCAACCCTCACCATATATATATATCGATGGGTCGATCTCGTCCACGGCAGCACGTATCTGGTTCATCGTCTCGATGTCATGGATGCCCATAAGGTCGAAGCGGAATCCGTCAATGTGGAATTCGTTTATCCAGTACTTGACGCTCTCTATCATATATTCGCGCATCAGCGGACGCTCTGAAGCCGTCTCGTTGCCGCAACCCGAACCGTCGGAATAACGTCCGTCGGCTGTCTTGCGATAGTAATAGTCGGGATAAGTGCGCTGGAAGTTGCTTCCGTCAATGTCGAACGTATGGTTATATACGGCGTCGAAGATGACACGGATGCCAGCCTTGTGGAGCGCCTGCACCATTTCCTTGAACTCACGGATGCGCACCTCAGGACGATAAGGGTCGGTGGAATAGCTTCCCTCGGGCACATTATAGTTCTTAGGATCGTAGCCCCAATTGAATTGCGGGCGCTGGAGCTGCGTCTCGTCCACCGAAGCGAAGTCGAACAGCGGCTGGAAATGGATGGCGTTGACGCCGAGACGCTTCAAATAGTCGATGGCGCGAGGCTCTGTCAGAGCCAGATACTTGCCACGATGCTGCATGCCCGAAGTGGGACTGATGGAGAAGTCGCGCATGTGAAGCTCGTAAATCACGAGGTCGGCAGGCGACGTAATAGCCGGACGGCGGTCGTCAGCCCATCCCACGGGGTCGGTGTCAGCCATGTTGATGATGGCGCCACGGTTGCCGTTGACGCCTACAGCCTTGGCAAACGTGCCGGGACACTCGCCCTTGCCTATATCGAAAGTATAGAACATGCCACTAAGGTCGCCCTTTACGGTAGCCTCCCAGCGGTTGTCGCCTATGGCACGCATCTTGACAGTCTTGACAGGTTTGCCACCCTGTCCTGCCTTATAGATGCGCACTTTCGGGAGTGAAGCCGCGTTGAGGCGGAATACGGTCTTTGTCTTACCGTATTCCATCTCGTCGAAGCGCCCCTGAGCATTTACGTTTAACGTAATCATTGCGGCAAGAAATGCCGAGAACATATAATTCTTTTTCATGTCAGTAGCGTACGTATTGTTGTTATTTAGCAATAAGCGACACAGCGAAACCACCGCCACGAGCCTCTTTTATCTTCAGCACATCGCCCTTCTTGACGGTCTTGTGCAGAATCTGGTAAGCCTTCGGATTGTGTTCATAGTCGGCGTCCTTGGCGTCCTGATAGATGGCACAGTCATACTTGCGACCCTTGTCGAGGAAGTCGAGGCGTACCACAGCCGTGCGAGCCTCTTCGCCTGTCTTGCCACCCACGAACCAGTTGTCTGTTCCCTTAGCCTTGCGTGCCACGGTGATGTATTTGGCTGGCTCTGCCTCCAGATACTTCGAGTCGTCCCAGTCACAAGCCACGTCGCGGATAAACTGAAAAGCATCGTCATACTTCTCATAGTGTTCGGGCAGGTCGGCAGCCATCTGCAGCGGGCTGTACATAACCAGATAGAGCGAGAGCTGTCCGCAGAGTGTGGTGTGGACGAAGCTCTTATTCTGGCTCCAGTCAGAGAGACGTGTCTCAAAAATGCCGGGCGTATAGTCCATCGGACCACCCTGCAGACGGGTGAACGGCAGCATCACGGTATGGTAAGCCACGTTACCGCCGAATGCCTCATACTCTGTTCCGCGTGCACTCTCATTGCCAACGAGGTTAGGCCATGTGCGGCAGATGCCCGTAGGACGTGTTGCCTCGTGCGCATTCACCATGATGTGGTGCTTGGCAGCTGTCTCAACGACGCGCTGATAGTGATTGTTCATAATCTGGCTGTAGTGGTATTCGCCTCGCGGAATGATGTCGCCCACGTAGCCGGTCTTCACGGCATCATAGCCATACTTGTTCATCAGACGGAAAGCATCCTCCAAGTGGCGTTCGTAATTGAGAGCTGCGGAGGAGGTCTCGTGGTGCATCATCAGCTTCACGCCCTTGGAGTGGGCATAGTCGTTGAGCATCTTAATGTCGAAGTCGGGGTAAGGAGTGACGAAGTCGAAGACGTCAAGCTTCTGATGACCGAACCAGTCTTCCCATCCTTCGTTCCATCCTTCCACCAGCACTTCCTGCAAACCGTTCTTTGCAGCGAAGTCGATGTAGCGCTTCACCTCCTCGTTAGTGGCACCGTGCGTGCCGTTGGGCTTGCACTTAGCGTAGTCGGTAACGCCGAGACGAACCGACGGCAGGTCGTTGGTGTAGCTCCATGTCTTTGTTCCGACAATCATGTTCCACCACACGCCGCAGTACTTTGTGGGATGAATCCATGAGGTGTCCTCTATCTTGCATGGCTCGTTGAGGTTGAGAGTGAGCTTGCAAGAGAGCATGTCGCGTGCGTCGTCGCTCACCATTACGGTTCGCCAAGGAGTGTTGAAAGGAGTCTGGATGAATCCCTTTCTGCCCACGGCGTCGGGTGTCAGCCATGACTCCAGCACGAGATTCTTGTCGTCGAGATTGAGGTGCATCGTGGGATAATCCAGGCAGGCAGCCTCATGTATATTAATGTAGAGTCCGTCCTTGGTCTTGAGTTGCAGCGAAGTCTGAACGCCGGTGTCGGAGAATACGGTAGTTGACGAGTTGCTCTTATATGCCTCACGATTCTTAGCAATGACCTCACGGATGCCGGTAAGCGGAGTGATGTTATATTCATACTCCTGCGTGTCGTAGTCGCCGGGAATCCAGTAAGCAGTATGGTCGCCTGTCATAGCAAACTGTGTGTGCTCTTCCTTTATCACGAAATAGTTGAGCTCTTGCTGCTGCGGAAACTCATATCGCAATCCCATACCGTAATCATACACACGGAAACGTATGGTGATGTCGCGGTCTGAGGAGGGCTGGTGAAGGTTGACAGCCATCTCGTTGTAGTTGTTTCGGATGGTTGATGTCTCGCCCCACACGGGTCGCCAAGTCTCGTCGAAGGTGGATGTCTGCGTATCCTTGATCTTGAAACCGTCCATGAGATTGGTCTCCTCCATGCCCTTCGAGGCGTGCTTGTCCTTGGCAAGCTCCAGTCCGAGGTGAGAGGGGCTTACCACCTGCTTGCCCTTATAGGTCATTTCGTACGTGGGCTGTCCCTTGTCTGTGAGCGAGAAGGTGAGCGACACGTTGCCGTTGGGTGACTTTACGGTCTGGGCTGCTGCCATCATCGGGAGCAGCGCAGACAGTATCATGTATGTCTTCTTCATTCTGACGTCTGTCTTATATGTGTTTTATTGCTTTCTGCTATACGGAGTTATCTGCCAGCCTGACTGATGAGCGTGCTAATCTCATCCGTGAACTTGTCGTCAGCCATGAGATCCTCTATGTTGAGGTGCATGCGGTAACGCCAGTAATGCTTCGGATTGGCAGGGATGTTGATGCGTTCAGCGTCCGCATCAGGCAGACGCTGACGCTCGTCCATGGCGAGCCAGTCCTGAACACTCAGCACGCAGAGCATTGATGGAGAGTCGAGATGACGGGCAATGATGTCCTCTGCAAGCCATCCTGGCAGCGGATGCGGAGCCGGTCCTTCATGATGGAGCATCGAGTTATAATAGTCCTGCGTACGTTCATAGTTCTCGTCCCACCACTGACGGAGCGTAGGCATGTCGTGGCTGGATATGGTGCAAACCGAGCGGTATGGGTTCTGGCTGAGATGTCCGAAGCGCATAGTGGGCGACTTTGGCATGCTCTGCAGTTCAAGGCTGAAGATCTTCAGCTCTTCCATCACCCAAGGAACACAGTCGGGCACCATGCCGAGGTCCTCAGCACAAACGAGCATACGTGTGGCCTGTACCAGCTTGGGCAGCTTCTTCATAGCCTCACGATACCAGAACTGATTGTTGCGACGATAATAATAGTCGTTGTAAAGACGATTGAAAGCCTCCTTATCTACATCGTAGAGCGACTCATAGATGAAGTCGAGCTGGGCTGAGATACGCGGATGGAACATATCGGCACGATTGCGGTCGCGCACGAAGAGCACGTCGCTCACAAGCGAATAGAGTCCGTCGCGCAGCCAAAGGTCTTCCTGTCGGGTCACGCCGGCAAAGCGTTCCTCTATCTTGCGCTGCGTGTTCACCTCGGGCTTCATGCGATAACGCTCGCCGTCGATGCGCTCCAAGTATTCGCTACGCACCTCGTCTGCACGCTCATGGAAGACGCGGTCGAGCACCCAATCGGTGATGTAAGGCTCGGTGAAGCGCTCCTCCTGGAAGTTCAGCCCGTAATGCATTATCTCCTCACGACTCATTGCCTGCGACGGAACGAACTGACCTGTCAGACCGTATACGCAGTCGATGGGTATCTCCCAGATGCGGAAGAATCCCAATACGTGGTCAATGCGGTAAGCATCGAAGAACTTCGACATGTTCTGGAAGCGGCGCACCCACCACTTACAGCCGTCCTTCAGCATCTCGTCCCAGTTGTATGTGGGGAATCCCCAGTTCTGTCCGTTGACAGAGAAATCGTCTGGCGGCGCTCCCGCCTGTCCGTTAAGATTGAAGTATTTGGGTTCCATCCACACGTCGCAACTATATCTGTTTACGCCGATGGGGATGTCTCCCTTCAGGATTACGCCCTTCTGCTTGGCATACTCATGAGCTGCCTTCATCTGCGAAGACAGTACGTACTGCACGAAATAATAGAAAGCCACCTCCTGATACTCCTTTGTGCGAGAATCCGACAGCATCGCGCGGTCGTTCTCGTTCCATGTATTATGGTCTTTCCATTGTGTGAAATCGGCTGTGCCATACTCGTCTCTCAGCCATGAATACTGAGCATAGGGCACCAGCCAGCTTTGTGTTTCCTGGAAGAACGCCTTAAACTCTGCGCTCTTCATAATCTTCTTACCTTCCTGTTGAAAAACTTTCCTTAAATATCCTGATTTGAAAGCGTTTACCTTCTCATAGTCAATCTGTGGCAGAGCGTTGAGTTGGCTGCGCTCTGCTTCCGCCTCACGGCGTGCTTCCTCGTCCTCCAGCTCCGGCAATGCGCGAAGATCGGCATACTGAGGATGTATGGCGAAGATGCTGATGCAGCTGTACGGATAAGAGTCGGTCCATGTATGGGTGATGGTGGTGTCGTTGATGGGAAGCAGCTGCAGCACGCGCTGTCCTGTCTTCGCCATCAGATCAATCATCATCTTCAGGTCGCCGAAGTCGCCTATGCCAGCGCTCTCCTTGGTACGGAGCGAGAATACTGGGACAAGTGTTCCAGCCAGCTTGCGGTTCCATATCTCGAAGAAAGCCTGATCAAGGCTGTACATCACCGTCGTGCCCTTCTTCATGTCGGGCAGAGTGAGGCAGCGGTTACAGCCACACTCCCACATCATCACGTGTCCGGAAGCGTTGGTCACCACAAACTTCAGCTCTATGCTCTCGCCTTGTAGCTGCGAAGCGTCGATGTCGACAGCCCATTCGCAGTAGTTATGGAGCGTCATGGGCAGCGCTTTGTCAGGACACCATTCGCCTAAAGTCTTCTGCGCTCCCACCACAGCCAGACGTTCGTCTTCACGAAGCTGTGGTGCACGTACGATGAGACGCAGCGTACGGTCGTAGGACGTGGACTTAAGAGGCTGCGGCTGCTGATGGTTGATGCAGTCCGTAAAGGCGCTACTGTAGAGATACGAGTCGTCCGGCATATCGTTCCAGCGGTCGTAGACGTGATATTCTGTTGCAGCGGTGCACGTGAAGTCGAGCACATGCTTCACCGTCTGCCATTCGCTTCGCTCGTAAGCGCCATCAGCCGTCACCTTATAATAATATGTAAGGCTATGGTCAGACTTGCGCTGCGAAAGGTCGCACCACCACTCCACTCCGTTAACGGTGGTCATGCGATGTGTCTTCACCTCGTCATTCTCCACGACGCAGAGCGAGATTTCCTCACCGAATGCAGTACGGTATTCTATATGAAAATGTAATGTCATTATGTATTTGGGTTTAGGTTTGTTACCATGAAAACTGTTACTTTCCTTTTACGCCTCTTTTCTGCTACGGATGGCTGCCACCGAGAAGGCACCGCAAATGAGCAATACGCCAGCCACTATCATCATGTTGCTCTGGTGTGAGCCTACAAGATGAAGCAGTTCGCCACCGCATAAGGCAGCCACAATCTGAGGTATGCAGATGGTGCCGTTGAAGAGTCCGAGGTAAGCTCCCTTATGGCTGTAGCCCTCAAGGGCATTGGTGACGAAGGCAAACGGCATGGCGAGCATGGCTGCCCAAGCACAACCTATAAGCAGGAAGGGAAGCACGAGCAGGTTCTTGTCGCCGACGAACGGAACAAGGGCGAAGCCTATGCCGCCTATTACAAGGCTAAGAGCATAAGCAAATTTCTCGTTCTTGAACTTCGGAAGAGCCATAGCCCACAGCACAGAGCCGATGGCTTGCCAGAAGAACAGCACGCCAACCCAGTTGCCTGCTTCCTGATAACCCTTGGAAGCCACGTCGGTGGTGTGCCATACGGTTTCGGCAATGGTACCGTTAGTGTAGGTCCACATATACATAAAAGCTGCCCAGCAGAAGAATTGTACGAGTCCTACCTTCCAGAACATCGAGGGTGCATTCTTGAGAAGCGTTATCCAGCCTGCACTTTTCTCCTCGTTCTGAGGCTGAGCCTCGTTATACATAGCATATTCCTCTGGGTTCCATTCCTTTACCTTTACCGTGGTGAAGATGACGCAGAGGATAAGTATGGCTGCTCCGACGTAGAACGAATAGATGACAGAGTCGGGTATTACGCCCTTCGGGGCTTCGTTGGCAATGCCGAGAGCCGTGAAGAAGAACGGGAATACGTAGCCTACAAGCGAACCAGAATTGCAGAGAAACGACTGGATGGAGTAAGCGAGCGACTTCTGCTTCTCGTTCACCATGTCGCCGACAAGCATCTTGAAAGGCTGCATAGCCATGTTGATGCTCGTGTCGAGGAACATCAGCGAGACAAGACCGAAGACCATTGCCGTGCTGACAGCCATTCCGAACGATCCTGCGTTCGGCAACAGACACATTACGAGCACAGCCACCGTGGCTCCGACGAAAAGATATGGGACGCGGCGTCCGAAGCGACACCATGTCTTGTCGCTAAGCGTGCCGACTATAGGTTGCACGAGGATGCCCATCAGCGGGGGCAATATCCAGAAATAGCTAAGGTTGTGAGGGTCTGCTCCCAGTGTGGCAAAGATGCGCGATATGTTGGCGCTTTGCAAGGCGTAAGCTATCTGTACGCCAAAGAATCCGAAACTCAAATTCCAGAGTTTCCAGAATGAAAGATTAGGTTTTTGGGTCATTGTTATTTGGTTATTTTACTTTTTATAGCAATAAAGAATTTGGCTTTACTCCTTACAACTCCTTTACTCAAAGTGTGGTGCCTCTCACTACGAGGCGTGTCCTTACCACTCGCATTGCCACCTCATTACGCGGCAGCGAGCCTTCCACCTGACTTATCAGTATGTTGGCTGCCTCCTCGCCCACTGCCACACCACGCTGTTCCACGGTGGTGAGCATCGGATCGCAAGCCACGGAACGGCTGCCATTGGTGAATCCGCAGATGCTTATATCCTCAGGAACTTTAAAGCCCATGCGCTTGGCAGTGTAGAGAATGCCGATGGCTGTGTCGTCGTTGATGGCGAAGAAAGCGTCGGGACGTTTGTCGTCCGGCAAAGAGAGTATTTCGGGAGTGATGGCCTCGGCCTGCGCGCGGTCGTCACATATTCGGACAAGGGCTTCGTTCAACTTCAGTCCGTTCTTGGTCAGTGCGTCATGATAACCGTTATAGCGGTTCTTTGAGATTTCCAGGTTCATCGGCGAACCATAGAAGGCAATGCGCTTACATCCTGTATCAATCATGTGTGTGACCGCTGCATATGCTCCATTATAATCGTCCACCACCACTCGCGAACCGTTCACGCCGGTGCAGATGCGGTCGTAAAACACGAGCGGCACACCATTGTCCATCAGTTTCTGGAAGTGGTCATAACGTCTGGTGTCCTTGGCTTGCGACACGATTATGCCGCACACCTTATTTTTAAAGAAGTCGTCGCATATAGCCACTTCCTTGTCATAGCGTTCGTTGCTCTGAGCCACCATAACACGGTAGCCACGTGCACGTGCTTCTTCCTCTATACCTGACAGTACGGACGCGAAGTAATAATGCACAAACTCCGGAACGATAACGCCTATTACCTTCATCGGAAGGCTACGGCTGTGACGCAACGCTCCTCCTATGACATTCGGGTAAAAGTTATGTTCTTTCGCATATGCCTGAATGCGCTTTTTCTGGGACGCGCTGATGCGTGGGCTGTCGTTGAGCGCACGACTGACAGTCGCTATGGAGACGCCCAAATCACGGGCTATATCTCGCATTGTTATAGGTAAGTTATCTGCCATGGTTTTCAGTTATGCCGCAAAATTAGTCATTATTCCCGAATGCGTAACGCTTTTCTTCTGACAAAATATCAAAACAGAGTGCAAACGATTGCACTTAAAATATGACGGTTTTGCACAAAAAAAGAAACAACGTATGTTTATAAATTCTAATTTTGCAAACAGAATGAAATGAGCCCTTAAACTACTGAATTTCACTTATAACATATAACAATAACTAAAAACAGCAAAACATGAAGCAGTTGAAAATCAAATTGCCTCTGAGGACCATGGCACTTGCCGGCGGTCTTCTCCTTGCTACAAGTTCCTTTGCACAGAACAATATCGTCGTTAAGGGACATGTAACAGATGCTTCTGGCGAGCCAGTCATGGGTGCTACCATTACAGTTAAGGGTAAGGCCCTCGGTGTTACCGACATTGATGGTAATTTCTCATTAGACGCAGCCCCCGGAACAGAGCTTACATTCACTTTCTTGGGTATGACTCCGCAGACCGTAAAGGCTTCGAGCAACATGAGCGTTACCTTAAAGGACGACTCTCAGAATCTTAATGAAGTGGTGGTCATCGGTTATGGTGTGGCTAGGAAGAACGACCTTACGGGTTCGGTTACTGCCCTCAAGCCGGATGAGAAGAATCATGGTATCATCACTTCTGCCCAGGACATGATCCAGGGTAAGATTGCCGGTGTGAACGTCAACTCTGCATCAGGTGCTCCTGGAGACGGTGCACAAATCCGTATTCGTGGCGGTGCTTCTCTTACCGCCAGCAACAACCCGCTTATTGTTATCGACGGCATGCCGATGGATAACTATGACACAAAGGGTGTGAACAATCCTCTCTCTCTTGTCAATCCTAACGATATCGAGAGCTTCACAGTACTGAAGGACGCTTCGGCTACCGCCATCTACGGTTCGCGTGGTTCTAACGGTGTCATCATCATCACCACAAAGAAGGGCCGCAGCGGTCAGAAGCCGCAGGTTTCTTACAATGGTACGGTTTCTGTAAGCACCATTGCCAAGAAGTTGGACGTGATGAACGCTTCTGAATACGTCGATTTCATCAAGAACTATTACGGCGAAGACTCTTCTGCATACCAAGGCTTGGGATGGAAGAAATTCAAGGAAGACGGCACACCTGACTATGCTGCAGGCACATTCGATACTGACTGGCAGGACGAAATCTATCGTGCCGGCATCAGCCATGAGCATAACGTCAGCCTTACTGGTGGCATCAACAAGCAGTCATGGTCAATGCCTTACCGCGTCAGCGTAGGCTACACCGGTCAGGAAGGTATCTTGAAGGGTTCAGACTATAAGCGTGTTACCGCAGGCTTCAACATCAATCCTTCTCTGTTCGACAAGCACCTCAACCTCAACATCAACGGTAAGTATTCTTACTCAAAGACTGTTCCTGGTGGAGCGGATGCTGTAGGCGCAGCTATCAACATGGATCCTACTCGCCCTGTAAAGAGCAGCGATGAGAAATTCAAGAACTGGGGAGGTTATTGGCAGTGGGTAGATCCTACTACAGCATACGACCCAACATTCCCATACGATCTCAAAAATAATGCTCCTGTAAACCCAGTAGAAAAGGTAGAGAACTACGACTTCTACAAGAGTGCACACGTTCTCTTGGGCAACGTAGAGGCCGACTATAAGATTCATGGCTTCGAAGACCTTCACTTGCATGCCAACTTAGCCGGCGAATTCAGCAACGGTGGTGAGTATAACACCAACAATCCGCAGTCTACATACGGTTTCTATTATGGTGGCAACAGCGAGAACAAGGAGAAGAAGTATAACCTCCTGGCTACAGCATACGCTCAGTACACCAAGGACTTCAACAAGGCCAACCACTTCGACATCATGGCTGGTTATGAATATAGCCACATGAAGTATTGGGGCGACCAGTGGAGCAAGTCTATGTATCCTTCTACCTTCGAAGGTAAGAACGACAAGGGCGAGGCTCTCGCAGGAACCGTCAAGTCTTACGACACAAGCAACTGGAAGGGACAGACTTACCTCGTTAGCTGGTATGGTCGTGCCAACTACTCTTTGCTTGACCGTTATCTCCTCACATTCACAGCCCGTTACGACGGTTCAAGCCGCTTCGCTGACGGACACCGTTGGGGCTTCTTCCCATCAGCAGCTTTCGCATGGCGCGTTAAGGAGGAGAGTTTCCTGAGAGACGTAAAAGCTGTCAGCGACTTGAAGCTCCGCCTTGGCTGGGGTAAGACAGGTCAGCAGGACACTGGTAAGGAATACTACACAGCTACTTACAAGAAGAGCACCAGCAATCACCACCTCTATCCTATCGGTGGCGGTGACAACACAGGTCTGCTCTATCGCCCGTTGGCTTACAATGACGATCTGACTTGGGAGACCACTACCACATGGAACGTAGGTCTTGACTATGGAATGTTCGACCAGAGACTTACTCTTAACCTCGATGCATACTACCGCAAGACCACTGACCTTCTCAGCACCACAACCATCTCTGCAGGTCAGAACTTCGACAATGCCCTCCTTATGAATGCAGGAACATTGGAGAACAAGGGTTTTGAGGTTGCTATCACAGGTCGTCCTATCCAGACAAAGAATTGGTTCGTAGAACTTAGCGTTAACGCTGCCTACAACAAGAACGAGATTACAGAGCTTGCAGGCGGCCGCGATATGATTGAGGCAGGAATGAGGGTAGGTCAGCACCAGGCTATCACCTATCATAAGGTAGGAAAGCCAGCCAACTCATTCTTGGTATACCAGCAGGTATACGACCAGAACGGTCGTCCTATCATGGGCTGCTATGTAGACCGCAATGGCGATGGAACAATCGACGAGAACGATAGATACTTCTATAAGAATATCGTAGCTCCTTGGACAGGTGGTTTCAGCTTCAAGGTTTCGTACAAGAACTGGGATCTCGGTAGCAACTTCCGTGCAAGCTTAGGCAATTATCTCTACAATGGATACGAAGAAGGCGCGATAAACACTAAAGAGATTTGCAGCGCTAAGGGATATTACAAGAACACTACAAAGGAGATAGCAGCTTTAGGCTGGACTTCTTACAACTATCCTCTTACCGACTACTTTGTACAGAACGGTAGCTTCCTGAAGTGCGACAACATCACATTGGGCTATAACTTCAACAATCTGTTGAAGGCCGGTAACTACAAGGGCATCTCAGGACGTATCTACGCTTCATGCTCTAACGTATTCACTATCACAAAGTACAGCGGTATCGACCCTGAAGTAAACTCTGGCAAGGACGACAGCATCTATCCGCGTTGCCGCACATTCCTGCTCGGTCTGAACCTCAACTTCTAACAATTTTAAAAAACAGATTTCGATATGAAACTCAATAAATTCAAAACAATAGCCCCCGCAGCAGCTCTCTTGCTCGCAGCAAGCATGAGCTCTTGCATGGATGATTTGAATAAGGGCAACATTGACCCTAATGTTGACCCCAACCCTAACATCACGGGCTTATACAGCAAGTGCTACGCAGGCCTTATCATGGAAGGTAATGACGGCAAAGCCGATTTCACTATCGACGACGATGGTAAGTCAACCCTTCTACGCAACCTGTTCAACTTCAACGAGGTACCTACCGACGAAGCAGTCTGCTGGTGGTCGGATGGCGGTATCGCAGATGTTTCCTACAATAAGTTTGATGCAGGTAATGCTACATTGAAGAACTTGTACTATCGTCTGATGTCAAACATCTCTTACGAGAACCACTTCTTAAGTCTCGACGCTGCCAAGGCAGAGACAACCAAGTATGCAGAGGTGCGTGTACTTCGTGCCTATAGCTATTTCTTGATGCTCGACTTCTTTGGAGACCCGACATTCATTGACAATATTTCAGCAGAGACACCACGTCAGGCACACACTTACAACTCTAAGTTTGAGGAAGGCAAGAGTTACACTCGTGCAGAGCTTCTGCAGATGGGCCGTGAATTCTTGTTCGGCTGGGTAGAAAAAGAATTGCTCAAAGCTGAGCCTGACCTCTTGGAGGCTAAGGCAGAGACCAGCGATACAGACCCCAACTATGGTCGCATCGACAAAGGCACATGCTGGTTGCTCTTGAGCCGTTTGTACCTCAATGCCGGTACATATCTTAACAACGATGGTCAGAACAATCCTTATTGGAACAAGGCTTTCGAATATGCCGAGAAGATCATCGATCCTTCTACTGGCTATGCACTCTTCGATGACAGCAAGATGTCTGAAGAGGCAAAGGCTAATGGCTACAAGCCATACGACTTGCTCTTCATGGGCGACAATGGATCGAATGGTGCAAGTTGCGAGGCTCTTCTTCCATTGATGCAAGATGGAGAAAAGACTCAGGGATGGGGTGGTTCTCTGTTCTATGTAGCTGCTCTTTGGGATGCTACTATGAGTACAGTTGCAGATAAGGGCGCTGGCACTACTGAAAACAGCTGGCAAGGTATGCGTGTTCGTCCACAATTCGTAGAGAAGTTCTTCACCGATCCTACAGTTGTTGTAGGCAAGACGGCAAAAGAAATTCGCGATATGAACGTTGACGACCGTGCTATTCTTTGGGGTAAAGATCGTACCTTGGAACTTGGAGATAACGACGCGTTTGCCAAGGGTATTGCAACACCAAAGTGGAATAACAACTATTCTACTACTAACGGTACTCCTCACGACAGCAAATTTGTCGACATCGACTTCTTCCTCTTCCGTGTAGCAGAGGCTTACCTCAATGCTGCAGAGGCTGAGATGCACCTTAACGGTGAGGGTTCTGCTAAGGCAAAGAAGTACATCAACGCTCTCCGCGAGCGTGCCCATGCTGCCAAACGTGATTCTTACACTCTTAACGATGTTCTTGACGAGCGTTCTCGCGAGCTTTATTGCGAAGGTCTTCGTCGTACCGACTTGATTCGTTTCAATCAGTTTGGTGGAACTCAGGCTACATACAAATGGGAGCTTAAGGGTGGTAGCGCTAATGGTACTACATTCGCTAAGACCAATAACGTATATCCTATCCCATCTTCAGAGATTCGTTCTAACAAGAACCTTACACAGATCGACGGATATAATGAGGTTCAGAACTAAAGTATAAAAGTAAAAATAGAACTATAAAAGTAAACGCAATATGAAGAATAAATATATGATGGGTGCTCTGCTTTTCGGCATCATCAGCTTATTCGCATCATGTTCGGATGACAACGACTCTAACCCTACGCTTATACAGCCTAAGGAGTTTACGTTGAACACTCCAGAATATGCCAATTCCACTATTGACTTGGAGCACTCCACTGGTCTCGGCCTTACATGGTCACAGCCTAAGTATACGGCAGACAATGCTCCGATCAACGCCACTTACGAGGTGCAGGTTTCTCCTACCAACGCATTCAACGTCTCAACGGACGAGGCTGCAGCAGACGAGAGCGGCGAGAAGGTGGCTGACTACGCTGTTCTTAGCAACACCACAGAGAAATGTAATGTCTCAGCCTCTGCCGAGGAAATAGACAAGGCATTGGTGAAGATCCTTAAATGGACAGAAGGCAATGTTCCTGCCACGCAGGAGGTTTACGTCCGCGTGAACGCTTTCGTACAGGAGGAAACAAGCCGTCTTAACCCTGTAGCTTCAAACTCAGTAAAGCTCAACGTAAAGCCTTACTATATTGAACTGAAGGATGCTGTTCCAACTATGTGGTATCTTGTAGGTAACATGTTCGGTGCTAAGTGGGGAAACAACAAGGACATTGGAGTAGACGCACTTCCTATGTTCCTTAAGCCTAACTTCTCTTACGACAAGAAGACTGGTGCTGGTGAGATTGAATACACCAACTACTTCCTTACCGGCGATTACAACGACAAGGCCGAGTGCGACGGAGCTGGCTTCAAGATTCTGCCTTCAGACTTCAACTGGGATTACAGTATGAACGCCATACTCAATAACGAAATCAGCGCTAAAAAAGGCACAATAGAAAATCGTAATGGCGGTGCTGACGGTGGTCATATCGTTGCTTCTGAAGCCGGTTACTACACCATTACAATCAACACTGCTGACAACACAGCCAAGATGGTGAAGTATGAGGGTGATGTAAACGACTATGGTACTATCCAGATTACTGGTTCATTCAACGAATGGGCCGACACTCCAATGCTTCCTTACAACACTGAGGGCGTTGAGAACCACGCTTGGTACTACGTAATGGATGTTCCTGCCGGACAGACTGCACAGTTCAAGTTCAAGATTGCAGGTTCTTGGGATACCAGCTGGGGCTATGGTGCAGCAGATGGCGCTATCAACATGTACGGAAAGTGTGATGCAGGTGGCAAGAACATCGGCTTGGCAGAAGGCAAGTACGTCATCTCATTCAACGACATCACAGGTTCGTTCAGCATCGTTAAATTGTAAATCACTTTAAGCAAAGACAATTATGATTAAGAAAATATTATTGGGAATGACCCTGTTGATGTCTATGGTGTCTTGCACCGAGGACTTTACAGACTGGGCACATCCGCAGACAAATCCTCAGGAGGAAGCCGTGGCATTCGGCGACGGTAGCGTAACTCCAGTAGACGTCATCAATCTGGCTGACGTCCAGACAGAGAAAGTAAAGGTGGCAAGCATCGTAGCTCCCACTTCTTCTAACGCTGCCTACACACCTACCTATAAAATCAACTTCGACGGCCAGTCGTTCGACATTGACGCCGAGGGCAACATGGCAACAGCAGACTTGGCTAACTACATCGTCGAGAAGTGGGGCAAGCGCCCTACTAGGCGCGACATTGATGCCACTATTGACGCATGGGTAAGCAATGGAGCAACAGCCGTGAAGACGGCCGTGAAGACGGCAACATCTGAAACATTCCAGGTTAAGGCCATTCCTGTGGCTCCGGTTATCGAAAACGGCTATTACCTCGTAGGCGACATGTTCGCCACGGAAACAACAAACGGTTGGACGAAGGATGACGCAAAGGCATTCAATCACAGCGACAAGGACGTTTATGAGGATCCGGTCTTCACCGTTAGCTTCGAGACAACAAAGGCTGACCAGTACTGGAAGATCATTCCTAAGAAGAACATCGACTCTGGCGACATCTGGGCTGCCGGCGTGGTAGGTCCTAAGGTTGACGGCGATGACAGCATGACTGGTGCGCTGACCAACGGTGAAGCTAAGGCTGGTAAGATTGCCAAGGCTGGTAAGTATAAGCTCACCATCAACATGATGGACTATTCTTACACCATCGAGGAAGTCAACTACGATCCGTTCATCTACTTCATCGGCGCAACTGACGGTTGGAAGAGCTCTGACCAGAAGCTCGCTCTCGTAGACGAAGCAAAGGGCACATACACTGGCTACGTTTATCTGGCTGATCCTAACGGCTCAGGCTTCCAGTTCAAGTTCCAGCGTAAACCTGGAGACTGGAACAACGCCATCGGCGCTGGCGCCTTAAGCACATTCTCAGGTGCTGCAACCAACGAGGGTGACAACATCGGCGTGAATGCAGGAGAAGGCGTTTACTACATGGACGTAAATCTCTCTGAAGGCAAAATCACAGCCACTAAGGTAGAGAAAATGGGCATCATCGGTAAATTCAACGAATGGGGCGGCGACGTTGTCATGACATGGAACGCTGAGGAGTATTGCTTCGAGGCAACCAATGTCGGCGTAACAGCTGACGGATGGAAGTTCCGCGTAAACGGAGATTGGGCTGTCAACCTCGGTGGAAGCATCGACAACCTCACAGCTGGTGGCAGCGACATCTTAGTAGCTGGCAACACCGTGAAGCTCTACCCGACCAGAAAGACCTCTGACAAGATCTTCTGCACAGTAAAGTAAACACTTTTCATTCATAATAGACTTTTATATATTATGGGCGGTTCTCAGAGAGTGAGACCCGCCCATTTTTTTGTTGCTGATAAATGTCTTCATGTCTAAAAAAACATGTCTTCATGTCTTCTTGTCTAAAAAACATGTCTTCTTGTCTAAAAAACGTCTTCATGTCTTTTCATGCAAACGTTTGCACAATCGAATTGTATGTTTACGCCTCGTTCTGCTACAAACATATAAGTATTTGGCGTAAATTTGCACGTATTCAATTAAAATGTAGTATTTGCGTGAGCAAATAGTGAGTAGCTTAACAAGTAGTTATATATACAGTAGTTAGTAACAAAGCGAGTCATGAGTAAAGTTGAAAATCATTATTTAAACAAAAAGTAACTAAAACCCGAATATGAAGAAGATTTTATTGACAGCAGCAGCCCTCATGGGAGCCGCAAGCATGTTTGCACAAGGATGGCCCGCCAATTACGAAGGCGTGATGCTCCAAGGGTTCTATTGGGACTCATTCCGCGCGTCGAAGTGGCAGAACCTTGAGGCTCAGGCAGACGACCTCGCCCCTTACTTCAGCTTGGTATGGGTTCCGCAGAGCGCCAACTGTGGCAGCGGACGATCAATGGGATATGACGACCTCTATTGGTTCAGCAATTACAACAGCTCTTTCGGCAACGAAGCCGAACTGCGCTCCATGATCAGCACTTTCAAGAGCAAGGGCATCGGCACCATTGCCGACGTAGTTATCAACCATCGCAATACACTGACAAGTTGGACCGACTTCCCCGTAGAGACATATAGGGGCTTAACCTACAAGATGAATTCCACCGACATCTGCAGTGATGATGACAAGGGAGGAACTTTGACATGGGCTAACAAACAGAAACCAAAGGTTAGCCTCAGCAGCAATAAAGATACGGGCGACGACTGGAACGGCATGCGCGACCTTGACCACAACAGCTCCAACGTGCAGACCGTAGTGAAGGCTTACCTCGACATGCTCCTTAACGATTTCGGTTACGCCGGATTCCGTTACGACATGGTGAAGGGTTACGCCGGCAAGTTCACCGGCATTTACAACACTGCCCTCAAGCCCCGCTTCTCCGTAGGCGAGTATTGGGACGGCAACGCCACCACCGTCAAGACATGGATAAACGCCACGAAGGTGAACGGCGAGCCAACATCGGCTGCCTTCGACTTCCCCGTGCGTTACGCCGTGCGCGACCTTATCTCATCCAACTGGAGCAACAAGGCAAAGGACGGTCTCATCAGCGATGCCACATACCGCCAGTACGCCGTCAGCTTCGTGGAAAACCACGACACGGAATACCGATCAAGCTCAGAACAGCAAGACCCCATCCGCAAGGACACTCTCGCCGCCAACGCCTACATCTTGGCTTCATGCGGCACGCCGTGCGTCTTCTATAAGCATTGGCAGGCTTACCCCACCGACATCAAAATGATGATTAACGCCCGCCACATCGCTGGCATCACCAACACCAGCAACACCACCTTCAACGAGTACTCAGGCTCGAAATGCAACGCACTCAAGACAGAAGGCTCACACGGCACGCTCTACGCCGTGATGGGAGCTAACGCCGACGCTTACCGGACGCCGTCGGGTTACACCGAAATACTGCGCGGCAACAAATATCGCTATCTCCTCAGCAACAACAGCAACGTGGCTTGGGTGGACCTGCCCTCTGGCAGCTACGACAACGCACAGAAGGCTCGCCTCACAGCCGTCAGCGACAAGCAGGGCGCACAGTTAGTATACACCACCGACGGCACCACACCAACCGCACAGAGCCACAAGGCAGCAAGCGGAACGCTCATAGACATCCCTGCCGGCACCACCACGCTGAAAGTAGGTCTGCTTGTCGGCTCCGCAGTCTCAGCAGTCACAACGCGCACATACAAGGTGGGCCTCTCTGACACGTTCACACCGTACGACATCACCGTAAACGTAAACGTGGACAACGTAGGATGGAGCAGCGTGAACTTCTGGACATGGGATGACCTGTACGACGACAACTTCACGTCCACCGGCAAATGGCCAGGCGACGCCGTCACCACAACGAAGACCGTGGAAGGCCGCAAATGGTATAGCCGCACATACCGCATAGACAAGCGCGACCGCATGCTCTCCTTCGTCTTCAGCACAGCCAGCGGTTCTCCTCAGACCGTCAACGTATACGACCTCAACAAGGACGCATACCTCGAAATCTCCGCCAACAAGGACGGCCAAAGCCACTATTACGTGAACGACGTGACGTCCCAAATGCCCACCGCAATAACCACCGTCACCGCTGACACCCCACGTTCAAAATACTGGTACGACCTGCAGGGCCGCCAATACCCCACTCGCCCCACTCAACCGGGCGTCTACATCCACAGCGGAAAGAAGATTGTTATAAAATAATAAAGATCCGCAAAGCCCTATCGGGTTTAAACAAAAGGCTTTACATTAGGTCTTACGAGAACCATGTTCTCGACAACCTAACGTAAAGCCTTTTGTTTGTGCTAAGCACGCGCCCATAACCGGAAAAACAAAGAAAAACACAAGGCAACACAGTAGCGGAGGTCTCCGGCCTCCGCAGCAAGCAACAAGGTTAGTACAACAATAACATGCAACAGTGCTAATCTTACAATAACTAATGAATTGTACCTGATATGGTGCTACGGAGGCCGGAGACCTCCGCTACTAATAGCTTTTTCTTCAATTTGTTTAGTTAGCACAGCCTCTTATACCCTTGTGTTTTTCTTTGTTTTTTCCGAAGGCTCGAAAAGCACAAACGGACTGTGGATGAATGTTTTTGTCAAAGCCCTGCCAATCCTAATTCCTAATTCTTCGGCGGTTTCGCCGAAGACTATATTTGCTTTTCTAACGCTCAATACTCCTCGTTCAGCGCACAACAAAATCTTTGGTACGAAATTCTTGAGTTTTGAGCATTTAGAGTTAACTTCCTCACAACCAGTATATTATACAGTCAACAAGCAGAACACGCCAAGAATAGCACAACAAAACCAGCTTGTTTATGTTGCTAAAGAGCCACTTTTGCATTGCCATAGAGCCACAACCATCATGCAAAACAGCCTCTCTTGCCTTCCAATAGTAGAAGTATTGGAGTGCAAGAGAGGCTGTTTTGCATAATGAGGATGCCATTAGCACCACAAAACCACACAAAAACAGCTCTGAAAATCTCTAAAATCAATTTTTATTTTGTAACATGTTTTTACCATTTGTACGATATTTGCATCTTCTACACAAATCAGATTATACAATATCAATTATGGCAAGAAACAAGAAAACATCAGAGACACTATTTCAGTTTACGAACCTCCTCATCACCTTACTGGCGAAGAACGGCCAACACCGCACAATGCAACATTACAAAGCCACGCTCAACAGCTTTATGCGCTACAGAAACAACAAGGACATTGCCATCAAAAAGATAGATGCAGAAGAGATGCGTTCCTACGAAGCATACCTGAAGAACGTGGCGAGAGTATGCAGCAACACCAGCTCGTTCTATCTTCGCATTCTCCGTGCCATATACAACAAAGCCGTGGAGAAAGGCATCACTCCACAGCAACACCCTTTCAAGAATGTATACACCGGCATCGCCAAGACCAACAAGCGAGCCATCCCAACGGAAGCCATCAGCCAGATAAAGCATCTGACCTCGTCACGAGACCTTACCCCAAAACAAGAAATGGCAAGAGACACATTCCTGATGTGCTTCTATCTGCGTGGCATCTCCTTCATCGACTTAGCGCACCTCCGCAAGTCAGACCTCAAAGACGGCTACCTACATTACGTCCGAAGCAAGACCGGGCAACGCCTCACCATACGTTGGGAAAGGGAGATGCAGGACATGGTCGATAAATACCAAGCCCAGACCGTAGCCTCCACCTATCTCCTTCCCTTCCTTGTCGGCGGCAGCCCACATAAACACAGTAACTGGCAGGACGAGCAACGTCTTTACCATAATGCAGAATCCCGCATCGCCTACCACCTTAAAAAGTTAGGTGCGAAGATAGGCATCAAGGGCAAACTCACCCTCTACGTAGCCCGACATTCATGGGCAACAGCAGCAAGAGACCACCAAGTGTCACTCTCCGTCATCAGCGAAGCGTTAGGGCACAACTCCGAATCTACCACCCAAATCTACCTCCGCTCCATCCAGAACTCAGAAGTTGACGAAGCCAACGCCAAGCTCCTTGCAGCAATATAACATTAATTCAAAACTCCAAATTAATACACCCTTCCCTAATCCGTTTCTCTATGTAAGAGATACAGAAATTTACTGCAAATATACGAAAAATAATTATATATGAGTGATTTTATGTGCATTTAAATCTAATATATGCTCAATGTTTTTCTGCAACGGAATAGAAAAATCGGACAAATGGGTTTAGTATCTGCACGTGTATCAAATAGTTACGTGAATTTCTGAATCTCTTACATAGAGACTCAGACGTATGAATAAGATTTTGAAACAAATACGGCTTTCAGATACACATTTCGCATGTCAAACCACGAGCTAAATCTGTGCTTGTCGCTATCACGTATAGCGAACATTGAAAGACATAAAAGTATTGACGATTAGTGGAAGATAATCTATTGGTTTTCAATGCTGTGATACCCATCACACCCCAATCGCCTGGGAAGCATGACGCTTTTCGAGGGAGGTAAGAATGTATGCTTACCACACCTCTTTCCTTACTCTCTTTTTTTCACTTCGCCATGTGGTATATCATCAAGACAGACTATTATAAGGAGCGTGATGCCATCAAAGACCTGCTACGCCTTGACAGCATAGAGGACATCTACTTCCCTAATTCTCGTCCTAATCCAACAGATATAGGTTGGGATAAGAAAAAGGTCAGTTTCCGCCCAGTCATCAACGGCATACTCTTCGCTTATGTCAAAGACGTCAAGTTGCTGCTGAAAGACCTCAATGCCAACGGCTATTTCCTCTATAAAGAAGAGTCGCCCAACGAAAAGCGACCGCAAGTGGCAGGCAATGCACACCTCTTCTCGTTAAAAGGCGAGACGGAAGGACTGAAAAGCATGCTCATACATGCCAAGATATCCGATGAGGAAATCTATCGTTACAAGGTCTGCATAGAACAAAGCGCTGTACATACCGACGACATCAAGATAGTAGGCAAGGACTACGCAGAACTGGCAGCCAACAACGACATCGTGATGATAACCAACGGACCGTTCGTGGGTTACACCGGCGTCATCAAGCAAGTGAAGAGTCACGGCGTGAAAGACCGCTGCTTCCTCTTCTCATTAGGAGGCTTCTGCGTACAGCTGTCAGGAATCCGCCGCTACGAGGTAATCGTGGTGAAAGAAACCACCAAAGGCACCAAGGCACAGCTGCCCAACACCTGGCGTTATATCGACCAACTGCAAGGCAGGCTGCAAGCCACATACTTCGCCGACAATTCCTCCGCCGTCCTTCGGCATATCCTCGAAATATATAATAAGGTGAAAGACACCGAAAAGTGTCAAGCTCTGCTGCTGGACGAAGCCAAGCAGAAACAGACAGAAGCAGAAAGCCGGGAGCTGGCATTGCAAGCCGTATGGCTCCTGCAAGCAAAAGATGACGACTTGGCAGCACTCAAATCCTTGAGCCGTTACTTCCAGAGCACAGACAACAGCGTGGCATACGGACTGGCCGACCTGATACCCGACATGCCCCTACGCCCGTTCCTCACCCCAACGTCAGGAGTGGAGCTGCCAAAAGGCAAGAACTACACGCTCTTACCCCACGACGGCTTTGTGGAACTAATATTCCGTGTCAACCTCAAACAGGAATTTCAGAAAGCAGAGCACTACCCCACCCTCCCAATACAAGACACACACGAAGGAAGATTCACCGACAACGGCAAGCTGAAAGGCAAGATGCGCAAGGCCCGCCCCTTCCATCTCTCCCCCGAGGAATACATCTATTATGTGCACATCGGCTTACGCGACAACGAAGACGGGACGGGAATGACAGCAATGGTCAACTGGGGCGAGTTTGCCCACCGCTATCACTCGCTGAGCCATTACGAGCGCCAAGCCTTCCTCGAAGACCTCATAGCGAAAGGCTACCACCACACCCACCGCCTACTGAGTGAGGCAAGCTTGCATGACGAGGGCCCGTCGCTCAGCGGCTTTACATGCCACCTCCCCGACATCAAGACGGAAGACCTCCTGGCACAATACGAGAAATCGCAAAAGACCACCCACCTCCCCATCGCCCTACTCCGCTCCCTCCTCCCCCTCCGCCACTTACTCCGCACCTGCATCCCCTCCGCCGTAGAGTTCTGGCAACGCCAGCGCCTATTAGAATGGCGCCACCTAATCCAACGCCACGTCCTGCTGCATAACCAGCCGTTAGGGAACGAATGAAGGATGTATAGAGTTGAATACAAAAAACTAAAGAGTTCGGCAAATAAAGTAGCGGAGGTATCCTGCCTCCGCCACACCAAGCCCAAAAGCAAACCATAGGATGTACGGCCTACAGCAATTGATAATATAGTCGGCTTTGTTAAACGACATGTTAAAATCAAAAATAAAGATTAATATATGAATAATAATCATTATTTTTGTAGTATACATACTGGCAAAAGCATGCACAATATAAACAAATCCCATTAAGACTATATATGAAAGATATAACAATAAACAATTTTCGCTGTTACGAACATAAAGAGATTGAGTTTCGTAGAAGCATCAATCTCTTGATTGGTGACAATTCAAGCGGAAAGACTTCGCTTATCCGGGCTTGCAATTTTGTTGCAAACTCGTTGTTCTGCGGATTCAGCGACGAAAATACTATTTGGAAGACAGTGGAGGATGCTGACTTCAAGTTGAATATAGATGCCAATAACACTATTCTGCCAGAGCAGCCTGTGTCCATATCATTTCATCTTGCGCCTTGGGACGTTGCTCCCATCGTAGACCGAAGCAACACGACTATAGATTTCGATTATTCTACACAACTTCGTATAGAAAAGAGATCTAAAAAGAATAGTCGCAATTTGGTTCAGGGATTGGCCCCATTAAAGAATTATGCTTCTCTGTTGTATAACAATTCGCATGTTCAAGAAAACAATACTGTAGTTCAACTAAATGCGTTGCCGGTATATGCATGCTTTACAACCGAGGATATCCATGCCTCTCGTAAAATTGACAAACAGAAATTCAAGGAATATGCACAAAAGCCTTCATTCGGCTATTTTGAGTGTTATGACTGTCGTGGCTTGTTCGACTACTGGCTCGACCGACTGCTTGTGCTGCAAGAGGCAGAAACCGGAGCGGAAGAAATAGAATGTGTAAGGAACGCTATTCATGAATGTCTTGGCGAAAACGGTTGCAACATCATTGACGATGTAGTTATCCGACCAATGAAGGGCAAAGTATATTTTAGATATACCGACGGCAGATACGTTGAATCGTCAATGCTCTCGGACGGCTACAAACGATTGGTGAACATCGTGACAGACTTGGCAATACGCTGCGCATTGCTCAACAAGACAAGGTATGGTGCTGATGCCTATAAACATACTCGTGGCACCGTTATAATCGACGAGATTGACGAGCATCTTCACCCAGCGTTGCAGATCAAAGTACTCAAATCGCTACACGCCACATTCCCCGAGGTGCAATTCATAGCAAGCACCCATGCACCTCTTGTTATGTCGTCTGTTGAAAGATCAGACAACAATGTGGTTTATCGTCTGTTCTACGATGCCGAAGCACATACATACAGCCACGTAGAACTGAATACATACGGTCTTGATTCTAATTTGATACTGGAAGAAGAAATGATGGTAGACAGTCGCGATACTGCAATCGGCAATCAGATCAGAAAGATAGAGACGTTGGTAAGTGAGCGAAAACTTGCAGAGGCGAAATCATTGCTCTCTGACTTGGAGTTGAAGACTTATCCTTCTCAACCTTCATTAATAAAAATACACTCCATCATCAACCGACTTGAGAGCAGACAGAGATGAAACATATAGAAAAGAACTTTGATGCTCAAGAGGTCATAGAATATGAGGCAGAGCTAAAAACGAACCAGCTGGACAAAGACAGTCTTGCTGACATTTCGGTACATCCGACGATGAAAGGCAAAGATGTCTATGATACCGTTAAGAGCTTTCCTTCTTTTAAAGGCTTGACAAACATAATGTTTGAGGAGCAGGGCGGAATATGTTGCTACTGCGGATGTCGTCTGGAATATCCCCAGCAACCACAATATATTGTAGAACATGTATTTCCTAAAGAGAAAGACAGGACCATAGCAGGTGAATATGAAAATCTTCTTCTTTCTTGCAAACCAACGGATGAGGAGGAAGAAAAAAGGCTAAAGGCACCTAAAAAGGAACGCAAAAAGTTCTTTCATTGCGACAAATCAAAAGGCTCAGAAATTATAGGCATAACTCCACTTCAGGAAGGCTGCCATAATTATTTTGAATATGATGAGTTTGGCGGTGTGAAAGGAGCGGATGATAAAGTTGAAAAAGATATAGAAACGCTCAATTTGGATTGCCGATGGCTGCATGACCGTCGTCAGGCTGCCATTGAAGGAGAAATCTATGATGAGAATTACAATTTATTGCCAGACGACGAATTGCAACAACGCCTTGAAACAATCATGAACAAGGATGCAAACGGAAAGTATACAGAATTTTGTTTTGTTATAAAGAATGTGATTGAAGGTTTGTTGGAAGGTAAGCACTCAAATTAGGGCTTGGATCAGAAAGAAGTTACTTCACAGCTGAATTTAAACAGCGTTTTCCTTCAAGCCAAATGCACAGTCCAAGGCACGCTTTTGCTATATCATGGCCAGGGAATAATAGCATATAGTAGCGGAGGTATCCTGCCTCCGCCACACCAAGCCCAACGCAAACCATAGGAGGTACGGCAAGCAGCAATTAATAATTACCAAATACTCACTAATAATTATATAAGATGACTCTCCCTTTATATGTTAGTTCCGCGAAGCGGGACGTAAGTACTCAAATTAGGGCTTAAATTAGAAAGAAGTATCTTTGCTGCCGAACTAAAAACA
>OLRA01000984.1_pt1 | contig 35803 bp, 29 predicted proteins | sample 1673011 | NCBI WGS metagenome assembly OLRA01 (sample SAMEA3136746, study PRJEB25190) | human gut metagenome | reverse complement strand
ACGCTGCTCCTACTGACGGTTTATGCGTTCTGGTCATTCGACTACAAAGAAATTGCACTGGGAGAGGCAGTTGCATCCACACTGCACAACATGAAAACGGTGTTCCTGGAACCAAGGCTTTCCACAGACACCATGCAGAACAACATTATCAACACCATAGGTTGGGTGGCCGGTGTGTGCTTTGCCTACCCTTTGAACCGGAAATGGGTCTTCCGCAGTATTAATCCCCACATCTTCCGGGAGTTCTTTGAGTTTGCAGCTTCCCGCCTGTCCACCTGGGCGCTGGAGCTGGTGATAATGATGGTGACGGTAAATGTGCTTCATATGAGCTACTGGATTGCCAAGATCTTCATTGCCGCCGTGCTGGTGACCATACTAAATTATGTGTTCAGCAAGCTGCTGATTTTCAAAAAGAAAAAGGATTGAACGACATTACCCATATAAAAACCGTGAGTATTCGCAATGAATACTCACGGTTTTATTTGTATCTTATTTTATTCCCGTCTCACTTGCCGGCAGCCATCTTGTAGGCAAAGACTATCATCAGAATGCTCAGCGAGGCGGCAGTGCCCACAAGAGCCGCTTCAAAGCTGAAGGGCAGGACATTCCTCAGCAGGAACACCGAACCCAAAGCCACGACATCCACCACCAGACGCAGAGCGTTGGACAGCAGCATGGCCTTATCGTTGGATTTATCCAGGGCCTTCTTGGTTATATAGCCGTTGAGCAGGGCTGCCAGCGCACCCCACACCAGGCCCACCAGGGCGCCTATAAGGTATTTCATAGCACACTCCCCAAAAAATTTTATTCTTATAAATTTTAACACATTCGCCAGCCCTTGCCAAGGCTTTTATGCCTTTATGATGCAGCATTTGCCTCGGTTAATATTTGTCCCGGCGCAGATAATAAAAGCGTAAAGCTTTACGAAAAAAAGAGAAAGGATACGAAAAATGAGTCCTAAAGAACTGCTTTATATTGAAGACGCACTCGGACACACTCAGTTTCTCATAAGCCAGTGCCGCAACGCCGCAAACCAGCTCACCGATCCTGCTCTGAGGCAGCAGGCCCAGCAGCTGGTAAACAGCAATCAGAAGTTGTTCAATGACTTCTACAATCTGGTTTAAGGAGGATAAACACATGAACGACAGACAGATCATGGAGGGCATACTCCTGACCACCAAGGGCGTGTGCGATTTGTATATGCATGGCGCCATTGAGTCCGCCACTCCCAATGTACACCAGACCTTCAACACCGCCCTGAACGACGCTATAAACATGCAGAGCGGCATTTACCAGCAGATGTCCAGCCATGGCTGGTATCCCAAGGAGCAGGCTGAGCAGCAGAAGCTTTGCCAGGTTAAACAGAAGTTCTCCTGCGCCCAGTAAGTTTTCCTGCTTAAAAGTCCCCAAAGCTTTTAAACGCCTCCGTATCCGGAGGCGTTTTTTCCGGTCTTAATTATTTTTAAGGCTTCTTAAGCAAACCTTAAAGGCACTGAGCCATTTCCCATGCTATACTGTGGCAGATGAAAAACATCAGGAGGAAATACCATGAAGCTCAATGCCAAAAAACTTATATCCCTGCTGCTGTGCCTGAGCCTTGTTATGGCTCTCTGCGCCTGCGGCAAGTCTTCCCCCTCCGGCGGGAATAAAGCCGGAAGCACCGCCTCTCCCGGAGCCGACCCGGAATTTACATACAGCGCCCAATTCAAGGAGCTGCCGGTGCCGAAGGCCAGCAGCTTTTCACCGGCAGTAATAACCGAAAAGGGCTTTTATTACTACTACATGGAAAAGGCCGGGGAACGCCCAATCCCCCAGGGATTGAAGGCCGAATACGAGGGCCAGTATGACATTCTGGAGCCACGCATTGCCTTCTGCGATTATGACGGCAAGGTGACAAAGCTGGAATCCTATACCCCCAACCTGGTGGAAGCCGACAGCGAGGGAAGGCGCGACTTCCAGGCCACCACCAACATCTACAAGCTGATGATGAATCCGGACGGCAATCTGGTGGTTCTGGAAAACATATACCGTTCCTGGTCAGAAGCCCCTGATAATGTCAAGGCCAGCGATCCTGAATACTACGACAGTCTGATAACCGATAACAGCTACTATGTTCAGGTTCTGGACAGCAATGGCAAAAGTCTCAGCTCCAGCATGCTGGAAATAGACAATCCGGACAGCCTGTCCCCCTATAATGCCCAGCTGGACGACAAAGGCAATCTTCTTCTGCCCACTCAGGAAAGCGGACTTGTGGCCTTCTCCATGGACGGAAAGAAGGCCTATAACATAGAGTTCAGCGGCTATGTGTATTCCATGTTCACTCTCAAGGACGGCAGGGCTGCCGTATTTTTCTACGACATGGATGAAGCAGATTACTCCAAGGCCATGGCTCTGCACGTGGTGGACAGCGACAAGGGTGCCTTTGAGCCGGAAAGCTACCCTATGGACTCCTTTGAATTCATCTCCGGCGGCGGCAACTATGACGCCTATTACACCAGGAACGGATACCTCTGCGGCTATAATCTGGGGGATGAGGAGGGCCAGCCTCTCTTTAAGTGGACCAGCTGCGACGTGAACAACAACTTTATCCAGCTGGCCCAGGTAAGCAGCGACGGAATTATAAACGGAATCTGTCTCGAAGGTGACGGCGACGGCGGCACGGAAAAGCTGGAATACTTCTCCATCTCCCGCGTGCCCTACTCCTCCGTACCCAAGAAGACCGTACTTACCATGGCGGTGATGTACCTGGACTACAACACCCAGAACGCCGTAATAAAGTTCAATCGCTCCAGCGACAATGTGCGCATAGAGCTAATAGACTATTCCCAGTACAACAGTGAAAAGGACTGGTCTGCCGGGCTCACCAAGCTGACCACCGAAATAATGGCCGGAAACATGCCGGACATCATTTCCGTTTCCGAGCAGATACCCTTCCGTCAGCTGGCAGCCAAAGGTCTGCTGGAAGATCTCTATCCCTACATCAAGGCCGACGGCAGTTTTAACCGTGAGGACTTCTTCCCCAATGTACTCTCCGCCATGGAGGTGGACGGCAAGCTCTGTGCCGTCTGCGCAGGCTTTACGGTACAGACCGTAGCCGGAGCCAGCTCAGTTGTGGGCGATACTCCGGGTTGGACCTACGATGATTATTATGCCGCCCTGGCTAACATGCCCGAGGGCTGCGAAGGTTTTGATGTAGGCACTACCAGGGAGAACATGCTTACATTGTCTCTGGTGCTGGATATGACCGACTTTGTGGACTGGGGCAGCGGTACCTGCAACTTTGACAGCGAGAATTTTATCGACGTGCTGAAGTTCGCTAAGCAGTTCCCCGACAAGTCCTACTATGAAAACTATGAGTACAGCGCCGACGACAGTGCTTCCTCCCGTATCGCCCAGGGTAAACAGATGCTGACCACAGTCTCCTTTACCAGCACCAACTTCATTCTCTACGACGTAGACAAAATGTTCGGCGGCAGCGCGACCTGCATAGGTTACCCCACCAACAACGGTGTCGGCAACGTCATGACCATGGGAGAGAGCTATGCAATGAGCAGCAGCTGCAAAGATAAGGATGCCGCCTGGCAGTTCCTGCGCACTTTCCTCACCGAAGAGTATCAGGAAAAGGGCAGTTATCTGCCCACCAACATGAATGCCTTTGATAAGCAGCTGAAAGAAGCCATGGAGGTAAAGTATGAGAAGGATGCCAACGGCAACTACATCCTGGATGAAAACGGAGAGCGCAAGCCCATATCCCTGGGCATGTTCTCCGACGGTGTGAACACCTATGAGATCTACGCCACCACGCCCCGCCAGGCGGAACAGCTGAAAGAGGTCATCAACACCTCCACCAAGATGATGGACTATGACCAGAGCATAATCAATATTGTTCTGGAGGAATCTGCCGCTTACTTTGCCGGGCAGAAGAGCGCAGAGGATGTGGCAAAGCTCATCCAGAGCAAGGCCAATATCTATGTAAACGAGCAGCGCTGAGCAGGCATTAATCCGTCTTCACATTCAGGAGTTCAACAGGGCTACAGCATATCCTTCGGGAAACTTTCCCGAAGGATATATATATTGCCATTTTTTAATGTAATCTTAAGTAATCCTTAAAAGCATTCCGCCATACCCTGTGCTATACTGTGGCAGATGAAAAATCTCAGGAGGAACATCCATGAAATCCAATACGAAAAAAAGTCTGTCACTGCTGCTGGTACTGAGCCTGGTTCTGGCTCTCTGCGCCTGCGGCAAATCTGAGGGTGCCGGGGACAAAGGCTCCGACACATCCGCATCCCCGGAGGCCGCGCCTGAATTTGCCTACATCTCAGAATTCAAAGATCTGGAGCTGCCCGGAAAAAGCGCTGCCCCGGCAGTTTTGACCGACGACGGCTTTTATTACTACTACATGGAAAAGGTGGGCGAGCGTTCTGTCCCCGAGGGGCAGAAGCCAGAGTATGAGGGCCAGTTCGACATTCTGGAGCCCCGCATAGCCTTCAGCGATTTTGAGGGCAAAGTCACCCAGCTTGACGCCTACGTACCCACCCAGGCCGATATAGACGGCGATGGGCTGAGAGATTTCCAGTCCAGCACCAGCATATACAAGCTGCTGCTGGATTCCCAGGGAAACATAGTAGTTCTGGAGAGCGTATACTGCTCCTGGTCCGAGGCCGGTGCGGAAGTGAAGGCCAGCGACCCCGCATACTATGACAGTCTCTCCACGGACAACAGCTATTACATACAGGTGCTGGACAAGACCGGCACACAGCTCAGCTCCTGCAAACTGGCCGTGGATAATCCGGACAATCTGGAAGTCTATTTGGCCGTGCTGGACGACAAGGACAACCTGCTTCTCTCCACCCTGGAGGGCGGGGTGCTGGCCTTTTCCATGGATGGGCAGCCGGCCTACACCATCGAGTTCAACGGCTATGTATACTCCATGTTCAACCTGAAGGACGGCAGGGCAGGCGTGTTCTGCTATAACATGGACGAGCCGGATTATAACAAGGCCATGGCCCTGCACGTGGTGGACAGCGAAAAAGGTGCCTTTGAGGCGGACAGTTACAATCTGGACTCCTTTGAGTTCATCTCCGGCGGCGGAGATTACGACACCTATTATACTGCCAGCGGCCAGCTCTATGGCTATAATCTGGGAGACGAGGAGGCTCAGCCCCTCTTTAACTGGACCAACTGCAACGTAAACAACAACATGATTCAGCTCTCCCGTGTCACCGGCGACGGCGTCATCCAGGGCATTTCCGGCCAGTGGGATGAGTCTGGGGACACCATGGCCTATGAATTCTTCACCGTTTCCCAGGCACCCTATGATTCTTTGCCCCAAAAGACCCAGCTGAGCATGGCTGTGCTGTATCTTGACTACAACACCCAGAACGCCGTCATTGACTTCAACCGTTCCCATGACGATGTGCGCATAGAGATAAAGGACTACTCCCAGTACAACAATGAAAAGGACTGGTCCGCCGGTTTGACCAAGCTGACTACAGAGATAATGTCCGGAAATATGCCGGACATCATCTCCGTCTCCGAGCAGATTCCTTACCGTCAGCTGGCGGCCAAGGGCCTGCTGGAGGATCTGTACCCCTACATGGAGGCCGAGGGCAGCTTCAATAAGGAGGACTTCTTCCCCAATGTGCTCTCAGCCCTGGAAGTGGACGGCAAGCTCTACGCCGCCTGTGCAGGTTTCGCAGTGCAGACCGTAGCCGGAGCCAGCTCAGTGGTGGGGGATACCCCGGGCTGGACCTATGACGACTACTATGCGGCTCTAGCTACCATGCCCGAGGGCTGCGAGGGCTTTGACATCGGTTTTGACCAGGAGACCATGCTGACGGTATCCCTGGCCCTGGATATGACCGACTTTGTGGACTGGGGCAGCGGCACCTGCAATTTTGACAGTCAGGACTTCATCGACATGCTGGAGTTTGCAAACCAGTTCCCATCCAAGTCCTACTATGAAAACTATGAGTACAGCGCCGACGACAGCGCAGCTTCCCGCATTGCCCAGGGCAAGCAGATGCTGACTATGGCAACCTTCACCAGTACCAATTTCATTCTCTACGACTTTGACAAGATGTTCGGCGGCAGCTCCACCTGCATAGGCTTCCCCACAAACAACGGTGTTGGCAACATCATGAGCATGGGCGAGAGCTATGCCATGAGCAGCAGCTGCCGTGACAAGGACGCCGCCTGGCAGTTCCTGCGCACTTTCCTCACCGAGGAGTACCAGCTCAAGGGCAGCTACCTGCCCACCAACATGAAAGCCTTTGACAAGCAGCTGGAAAAGGCCATGGAGACGGAGTACCAGAAGGACGGAAACGGCAACTATGTTCTGGATGAGAACGGCGAGCGTATTCCCGTAGCCCTTGGCATGGCTTCCGACGGCATAAACACCTATGAGATCTATGCCACCAGCCCACGCCAGGCCGAGCAGCTGCGGGAGGTCATCGCCAGCTCCACCAAAATGATGGACTACGACCAGAGTATAATCGACATCGTACTGGAGGAGGCCGCCGCCTACTTCGCCGGTCAAAAGAGTGCGGAAGATGTGGCAAAGCTCATCCAGAGCAAAGCCAATATCTATATCAACGAACAGCGCTGAGATTTCCCCAGCACTGATCAAAGCCCTCTGCCGTTTCCGGCAGAGGGCTTGTTTCAGATACGTCACTTATTCAAATGTGAGCCAGTCATCATCGCTGGGACTGGGCACAGGTTTGGAGATAGGGGCCGTAGTAACCGTGGGCTGCTGGGGCGGCTCAGTCTCCTGTATCTCCGGGGGCTGGACCTCCGGCTCCGCCGCCAGTTCCACAGGCTGTTCCTGAGCCGGCGCACTCTCCTGCTGCTGGCCCAGCTGGTAATAGTAGGCGCCGTTCAGGACCGTGGTGCAGCAAGCAGCCCCGTTGTGGAGGTAAACCACATCCAGGTTTCCCTCGCTTACCGGTGTGGTGTAGGGATTTATGGTACTGTTTATCAGGTCTATCCAGTTATACAGATCCAGGAAGGTATAGCTCAGCTGCTGGACATCCTGAGGCGTATTTGGCGCAGTGTAGAAATTGATGTCGTCCGGGTTGCACATCAGGGCCTGGCGTATAAAATAGGCGATATTTGCGGCGCTCAGGTTAGTGTCCATGCTCTCTGCCAGTATCTTTGACACCTTGCCGATGTTTGGGATATTGCCCAAACTTATGAACTGGTCCGCCACGGCTTTGAGAAACTGATGCTGGACTTCTATCCTCTCCAGATCTCCGTTCACGTACCCGTCACGATAACGGCACAGGCCGATGGCCTGATAGCCGTCCAACAGCTGGTATCCGGGCTGAAGATGTATCACCGGGCCGTCGTCATAATTCATTTCAAAGGGCACATCAAAGTAAACTCCCCCCATCACGTCCACCACCTCAATGACGGCTTCCAGATCCACCACAGCGTAGCAGTCCACATCAAAGCCTATGAGCTTCTTTACATGGCTGCGCAAAGCGTCAATGCCGTTGCCCCCGTTGTTTATGGAGCCCCAATAGACGCTGTTGAGTTTGCGGTTGTCCCACTCCACATTGATAATGGTATCCCGTGGTATGCTTACAAAGTCTATGGTGTGGCGCACCGTGTCTATCTTGCCCACCATTATGGTGTCTGTATTGCCGGTACCGTCGTCATTGCCTGCCAGAAGGATGGTATATACTCCATCTTTGCGCTGGGTGTCAAAGGGTGTGCCCTTGTCTTCCTGGGCCGTGGCCAGGGATGTGGGCTGTGGGCTTGTCTCCGCCTCAGCCACTATGGGTCCCGGCTCTATCTCCGGAGCCCGCTCCCAGAGCATGTAGCCGCCTACGGCCAGCGCTGCCGTCAACGCCACAGCGCCCAGAGAAATCCCGGCTATTTTCAGCACTTTCTTTTTGTCCCTCATAATTGTCTCCGTTCTGCCGCCTGAGAATGGGCGGCTAAGTACATTATCTCAGGAAAAATTATTGCCAGGGACGGAGAAATATATACAAAAAAGCATGGCCCTGCCTTTATATAAAGGCAGGGCTCCACTTCTTCTCTGTTCTATTCTTTATTTTTTCTGTTCAGATTCTAGCATTCCCTATATGTTAAGGAAGTTACTGAGCCAGGATTGACCTACGAAAATGTCGTGTATGCCCAAGGTCGAGGTCATTGCCCAGCATATCAAAAGTGCATTGAAGGCTGCTCCTGTCCAGAGGTTGCCCGTCTTGTTGTAAAATTTCCTGCTAATGTATACCGTGAGAGGCACGAAGGTCAGAAGCTGATAAGAGCAGGCAAAATTGCTGAATAAGCTGCCGTCATAGGCTATCCATGCCCGGCAAATGTTGTAGCCGCAGCAAAGCCACACGCCAAGAGAGTTGACAATGACAGTTATAAGGGTATCCTTCCATTCCGGTATGTCTTTACGCTTGCAGCAGTTCACTCCGGCTCCTATCAGCAGATACATCGGGAAGAACAGCAGGGCGTATCTAAGGGCCACAAACCAATAGTCCGCCTTCATCTGGCTGAAGGAAGTCATCCACAGCCTGTACTGTTCACCGAAGAAGTATTCAACTATCATCAGTGATGCATAGGCACAGCCCAGCAATATAAATGCAATCAGGATGCACTTCAGTATGGCTTTTATGTTCATACTGATATTGAGGGGCTGCAGGCCAAATTTGCCCGTTGTTTTTTTATTGTAAGCCATATTTACAGCAAGGACGATTGCCGCTCCTATGCAAATCCATTTCAGGAATTCTATGGTTAGACAGGCAGTTCTGGTCAGGCATAGGAACTCACTCGGGTTATAGGCAAATATGCCGTTTTTATTTGCCTTATATATGGCATAAAAACCGACAACTACAGTAAACGCCCCCATCGCCCAATACAGCTTTTTATTGAATCCTGGCCATGCGCTGTCAGGCACCTCCACAATGCACTGTCTGAATTTCTCTCTGCTGACAAGCAGATATAGTATTGGCAGCATCATAAACAACATGGCCAACATTCCAATAAAGTTAAAGGCTATCCTTATTGGCCAGGTCTGCTTGTTTGCGTCCAGAGGAACAGTGGAAGGATCGGTGAGATCGCCCATGTTGTAGTTCAGGGTCTGCTCAAAGTACTTCACTATGTCAGCTGCCATTGGTACGGAAAAGAAATTCCATGAGTGCGTCCCAGGATTGTTGACAATCATGCGCGTGCTGCGGTTTGCTATGGCCTCAGCAAGAGCCTGGTTATCTGTAATAGATTCCTCGGTAAGGTATCCTAATATCTGGCTGGTCTGGTTCACATCGTCAATGGCGTACCACTCTTCAAGAATGATGTCCTCTTCACCGGTGTACCATGCATTCTTGGTGGTGTCCCTTCTGGGCAGATCGTAATAAGAAAAGTCATATACTCCGTTTATAACGGAAAGGTTCACCTGGCAGTTTCTAACCACTTCATGGCCTGCCACGGAGACCGTTTGAGACGGGATTATCATGGCCCCCTCACTTCCTATAAGGCAAGCCGAATACAGTCGGGTATCAAAAGTCTCTTTCTTTTCAGCCTTTATTGCGTTGTAGTATTCCATCTGGTCGGAGTTAAGCCGCTCTTCCGCAAGAGTATCCGCATCCTGGACTATTTCTTCCTCTGTGAACTCCTGACCGAAGGTATCGTACAGCACGTTCAGCATTATGTCGTTGAAGGAGTAGAATCCGCAGTCCATAACTGCCGTGGTGCCCACACGCTTTGAACCTGTGGAATGTCCGGCCATTCCAATACGAGTGCTGTCCACGAAGGCCAGCGACCTTACAAAATTCAGGGAGTCCAACATACCGGTGGGTGTTGCAATGTCAAAAGTCTCCGCACTCGAGCCTCCCTCATCATAGGATGGCTGTTCGCTCAGTCCGCTGCCGTAGGCACTGGTGTTCATTACCACAAAACCTCTCCGGGCCAATTCCTGGGCTATTCCCTTAAAAGTTTCATAAGTGCAGCCGCCCCCATGGGTCAGTATAACCGCGGGCAGACTATCTTTGTCTGATGTCCAGGCCGGATAATATAACTCAGCATTCAACGCGGCGCCTCTGGCATCTATGGTAATCTGCTCACACTTAATGCGGTTTCCGTCCGTTGTGACTACTCGTGCCAAAAGACTGCTCAGCAGTATAATGACAATACACAGCCAAAGCAATCGTTTACAGCCCTCCGAAGTTTTCAGTGTAAATCCTTTCATTTTTTCCTTCCTTTTCTTTTTATTTTTTTCGCAGACTTTACTGCTGTATCTGTAAATATACTAACATTCACCCACATTATTGTCATTCATAATAAATGCCGTTATTTAGCACAATTCAAGCCTAAAATATGGTTTTTTTGCGCGACTAAATTGTGTAAAATGCGCAATAATCATTTTATATAAATTTAGTTTCGTAAATTTATGCAATCTCCATAGAATATTTTCCTTTTCTTTTCCGCCTTGACAAGACATTTCAGGAAGGAAAAACATCATCAGAGACGAGAAAAGCGCTGCGGAAGCAATATTCCGCAGCGCTTTTTCCGGTATTTTATTGTACGGTACTTTCTGAAGCCTGCTTTTTCTTTTTTATTCTGTATCCCGTGAGCAGAACGGCTGCAACTACCAGGACGCCGCCCGCTATGAACCAGACGCTGTTCAGTTGCTTTTCCGTCTCCACGGAGCAAAACACCACGGTATCCCCATGGGCGTCAAACACAAGATAGCTGCCGTTGCTCGTTGTCTCAAGCTTGCTCCAGGTACCGTCGGAGTAGCCGTAAAGCTCGATACGACTCCACTTCTCCTGTGGCTGAGGGCTGAGATAATGCACGGCGTATTCATCCTTTGAACTACCGTTTTCTATGTTCAGCACCCATTTTTCCCGTACCGTCCCGCCTTCCAGTTCCGGACCATCTCCGGTAAACTCACGCAGACTCAGCCGCCCACTGCTGTCAAAGTCTCCTTCAACAAGCACAATAGCCTTCTCTTCCTCCGGGTCGGGATTATCCACCGCAAGGGTGCCCTGGCGATAACTGTACACAGCCTCCACCGTGTCGCTCAGGTAGAGAGTGGAATAATCATAGTCCGCCCAGCTGCCGGTATATCCCGGTTTTTCAGGTACCTCCGGCAGCTGACTCTCATCTATGCTGCCGCCGTACTCAAAGGGCAGTTCCGCCGCCAACTCTCCATCGGCCACAAAGCTTATCTTCAGATCTTCAAATTCTTCCGGCACTCCCTCCACCTTCAGAAGGCTGTCATAATCCACGGCTCTGGCTTTTCCGTCGTAACTTATTCCGTCCACAGCTCCCAGGCTGGGGTGGCTGTATACATTATTTACCACCAGGCCGGAGCTCATGTCAGCCCAACCGGCTATACAGCCGCAGCAGGCAGTCACATCCTCAACGGAGATAAGGCTGGCGCAATCCCTTATTTCAGTGCCATAACCGGCGATACCCCCTACATACTCCTGTCCGTCAAGACGGCACATAGCATAGCTGTTCCTTATAAGGGTCATGGATCTGCCCACAATGCCGCTTACGCAGCTGCCTTCATCGCTGCTGATTGAGCCATAGTCCTGACAGTTTTCCACCAGACCCACCTGGCACTGACCGGCAATGCCGCCGACGTTGTCCTTCTTTGCCCGTATATCTCCGTAATTGATATTTTCGCTGGAGATACACTTGCTCTGATAGCTGCTGCTTATAATATTGGAGGCCGTAAACACGCTCATGAGCTCGTTCTCCAGATCGAACTCATACTCTATACCCATGTCACCGGCGATACCGCCCACGTTGGTGTCGCCCTCCACTTTACCCCGGTTTATACATAGCTTTACTCTTCCGTCGGTACTGGTCTTGGGTTCCTTCACGGACACGTCGTCATAGATATTTATCTTTTTCTCACCGCTGAGAGTGTTGGCCATCATGATGAGCACCTTGGACAGCTGGTAGCTCACAGCGCTCAGGTCATTCTTTACAGAGTCGGCGGTGGCTCCCAGCATGGAATTAAAATACTGGGCATCGGCGGCCATTTTGTCAAGATTCTCCTTCAGAGTCTCGCTGTCTATTGACGGTACGGGAAGCAGTCCGCCCGAGTCCCCGGTGCCCGGATCTGTGTCTCCACCGGTGCCAGGGTCTGTGCCATCTGTGCCCGCACCTGGCTCCAAAGCGCTGAGCAGCACTATTCCACCGGAAAGCCCGGTATCGGCCAGAGTCTCAGCCGCAGGCACGCTTTCGGGTGCAGCTTCAAGTATACCGTCCTCCTGAACCGGAGCCGGCTCAGCCTGCATCTGAGTTCCGTCGGTCTGGCCATCTCCAGGCTCGGTTCCGGGTTCAGTTGTCCCGGCACCAGATTCTGTGCCATCGGTACCCGAATCAGTGCTACCGGTACCGGGATCGGTGCTGCCGGTACCAGGGTCAGTACCGCCGGTGCCCGGGTCAGTACCGCCGGTACCCGGGTCGGTGCCCGGCGTTGGCTGAGGCCAAAGGGAACCCCAATCATTATATATTATGTCCTCTATGGTCTGGCCTGCCGTGCTGCTGATGCTGGACAGGGCATTGCGCACCTCATCCCCCAGATACCCGGCGTTGGCCACCAGATTGCTTATCATGGCCTGGAGTGTTCTTATCTCGTCTGCCAGAGAGGCAGACGCCAGAAGTTTAAGATACGGTTCCATCTGTCCCACTATGCCGGCAACGTCCTTGCGGCCGTATATCTCGCCCATGTTTGTGCAGCTTGTGATATGTCCGCTCTGGCGCCCGGCAATGCCGCCCACATTATAGCCGTAATGAGGATAGCCCACCGCACCCAGGTTTATGCAGCTGTCCACCAGGCCCGAAGAGAAGCCAACTATGCCTCCGCTGTCGGAGACAACATCGGTATCCTCAGCCCCCGTGAGGGTCATGCCCTCCACGTTCAGCTTATCTATCTCCAGGCCGCCGGCAGAGATGCCGGTGTTCACCTCCGCCCGGTTTTCACATTCCACAATACTGCCGGAGCTGTGTCCGGCAATACCGCCCGTAAAGCGCTTGCCGCTTATTGTTCCTTCCACTTTGCAGCCCTTTATGCTGCCGTAGTTCTCTCCGGCAATACCGCCCACATAGTTAAGGCCGGTGACCTTGCCATTGAAACTGCAATCTTCTATACTTCCGTAGCTGGTACCTACCAGGCCGCCCACCTGATTGCGGCTGTTGTCCGGCTCCACCCTGCCCTCCACGTTCAGGTTGCTGATGCTGCCGTCCGCTTGGAGATAGCGGAAAAAGCCCTGATTCGAGCCATCGGTAGCCAGGACAAAGTTGCTGATGGTATGGCCGCCTCCGTCAAAGCTGCCACTGAAGCTGGGTATCGGTGAGAAAGGTTTCCCCTCCAGGTCCAAATCGTTGTCCAGCTGCACTTTCAGCCCTACAGAGTACTCTACCAGAGTGCAGTCTCTGGCAAAACTCTCCAGTTCTTCCACCGTTGATATATGCAGGATGTCATCCTGGGCCAAGGCGCCGGGCAGCAGCCCCAGCAGCAGCGCAGCCGCCAGTGAAAGGGAAAGTATTTTTCGCTTCATTCTTCGCTCCCTCCCGTAATTTCAAGGCTTTGCAGTTCTTCGTCAAGCTCTTTTACATTTCCTATGTCCACTATGCCTGTGAGTTCGCCCCGGAACAGTCCGTGGACCTCTGCGTCTATGACTCCGTTGAGCTTGCCCCTCACACGTCCGTCTATGCGTATCAGTCCTGTCTTGTGCTGGGGCATGGTATTTCTGTTTATGCTGAAGGTGGTTTTACTTATGATGATATCCCCCACCAGCAGTATCTGTGGCAATACACACATTACCAGGAAGATGGATATGGTAGTGCCGCTGCCTATATAAAGGCCTATACCGGAGATTATCTCGTTGGATGTCAAAAGACCTATGGCCATGCCTGCCAGAGCCATCATTGCTCCGGAGGTAATTATTGTGGGGAAAGCCAGGTTAAGAGTCTCGGTCATAGCCTCCTTCAGGGGCATTTTCCCCTTGAGGGACAGATACCGACTGGAAATAACTATAGCGTAATCAATATTTGCGCCCATCTGTATGGAACTTACTATCAAATAGGTGAGGAAGAACAGATTATTCCCCATAAGATAGGGAGACGAGAAATTACACCATATACTGCCCTGAATAATTGCTATAAGCAGCAGAGGCAGCCCGGCAGATTTAAAGGTGAAAAGCAGCACTATCACCACGAAGAGTACCGTAAGCACACTTATGATCACGTTATCTTTTTCAAAGGAGCTTCTCAGATCGTTGCTGCTGGTGGTATCTCCCACCACATAGTACTCATCATATTGGCGGGCCACAATGCCATGGATGATATCCAGATACTCGTAGCTCTCCTCACCCTCCGTGGGCAGGTTCAGCATAACCACCATGCGGCTGTAATTGTCGCTCATTAGCTGGAGTTTTGCATCGCTCAGCTGCTGCTCCAGATCGTCCAGCATTTCCACAGTTTCCTCATCCAGATCCAACACCACTTCCTTGCGCTGCTCAAAGAGATAGCTGAACATGTCTATCAGCGGCACCTGGTAGTTTTCCAGATTGGTGGCTATCTGGCCGTAGTCGCTCTGGTTCATGGCATAACCGGTATAAAGCAGCTCCGCCACCTCTATATCCAAATCTGCCACTTCGGAAAACTCTCTGGGAGTCAGTGAGGATGTAAGGGTATACCCATCCATCACCTCCACATTGGCAAGGCCGGTCACGCTCTCCACCAAAGGCAGTTCCTGAATATCCTGGATGACCCTTGCTTCTTTCTCATAATCGCCCCGGGGCACTATCACCGCCAGCATATTTGATTTCTGGAAGCTGCTCTCGATTTTCTGCTTTGCCAGCTGAGTCTCGTTCTGACGTATTGAGCTGACAGAGTCTACAGAATATACATAGTTTGCCTTATGAGACAGGGAAAAGGCAGTAATTATCACTGCCACAAATATGACCGGCATCACAAAACGGGTAGCATATACCGCCTTTCCAAGGAAGTCTATCTTAGGAACAAAATTCTTATGGTGAGTTTTGTCTATCAGTCTTGAAAAAAGGACCAGCAGCCCCGGCATCAGCAAAAATACCGACAGCATACTCAGCAATATTGCCTTTATCAGCACCGAGCCCATGTCATAGCCCAGTTTGAATTCCATCAGGCAGAGAGCGAGCAGACCTGAGACCGTTGTCAGGCTGCTGGCTGAGATTTCCGGGATAGCATAGCTCAGGGCCTTTATGGCCGCCTCACGGGGTTCATGCTTCTCCCGTTCCTCGGTGTAGCGGTGGCAAAGGATGATGGCATAGTCTATAGCCAGGGCAAGCTGCATGACGATAGCAATGGAGTTGGTGACGTAGGACACTTCGCCCATTAGATAGTTGGTGCCCATATTCAATATTGCCGCAGCGCCAAAGGTTATCAGCAATACGGGGATCTCCGCATAGGTGCGGGAAGTGAGCAGCAGCACCAGCACAATTATTATCACCGCGATGATGTCCACCACCAACATCTCCTGGTTGATTATCTTCTCCAGGGGGTTGCCTACCTCACTGCTTATGTACAGGTCATAGTCCTTCAGATAGGCTTTTACAGCTTCCAGCCCTTCCTCACTTTTCGGGTCAAAGTCGTCCCCTACAAAGGTCACGTCAAAGAGAGCCGAAACGTCATTGTAGTGGCTGTCACTCTCGTCAAACTCCACAGACTTCACGCCATCCAGTTTCTCTATGCCTTCCTTCAGTTCCATGGCAGTCTCATAAGTGACGTTGGCCACCATAACCTTTGCAGTACCGAAGGTGGTGAACTCCTTTTCCATCAGGTCAAGCCCCGTGCGGGTCTCCGTATTGTCAGGCAAATATGCGGTTATATCGTCGCAGACCTCCACCCAGTTTCTTGAGAAAGCGCAGAATATGGCCAAGGCCGCAAAAATGAGAAAGATGATGTTCCTCTTGTCAACGATCACGGCAGCCAGACGTTCCATGAAGCTGCCCCGTTTATCCGCCTTCAAACAGATCCCCCCTAAGTTACCATGAGAAAAGCCTTAACATTTTTTCTCAGTATAATAATATCAGCAAATTTCTAAGAAAACAATTAGACAGTTAGAGACTGCCGCGTTATTTAAGAAAACAGATAAGGCAGCCGGACTTCCACCCGGCTGCCTTATCTGTTATGAAAGAGGAGAAAATGAAAAACTGCTACTTGCAAGTATAAGATAACAAAAAGATATTTCAGAAGTAACAGCTATTCTATTTCAGAATTGTTAAATGTTATGTTAATTAGCACTTCACTTTTTCAAGAACTTCAAGTTCATCAACTGTTTTTTATGGTGGCACAGCTTCTCCCGGCAGTTTGCGCAGCTGAGATTCCGGTTAGTCTCTTCGTAGAAACGCTCCGGGTGCATAAAGAAGCTCAGCTCCCAGCGCACCAGCAGCACCAGGGACAAACCCACCAAGATATGAGCATAGACATTGTCCACCAGAATCAAAGGAGTGAACATCATGGCGTAATCCCAGTTATATATACGGCAGGTCTGGCAGCAACGATTTTTCATCATCCAGGTCTGGAAAGGGCAGAAGAAAAGTATGCATATCATATCGCAAACGGAATAGGCAATGGCTATAAGCAGCAATATGCCCCAGTCAATATAGCCCAGGAAATAGGCCAGAGCTATGAGCCCGTTGAGGACAATCCAGGACAGCAGCACTATAAGCACCGGTACGGTGGAGCGGCGCAGCAATTTCTTCCTGTCAAAGCTGTCGGCGGCGGGAATATAGTTTTTGGCAAACTGCTTCTGGCAGCCCATGCTCTCATATTTTGACGGGAAGCAGCGCAACACCATTTCCACTGAAAAAAATACCGTCAGCACCAGAAGCAGCAGTTGGCTGTCCTCATAGCCGCCGAACATAGTTGGGCTGTTATTCAGCCTGTTGACCACATACACCACCAAAGCCGCCAGAAACAGCAAGCTCCTCACTACAAGCTTGATATAATGTATGCGGGATATAGTGGAAAGTTTTACCTTAAATCTGCTCATCTCTGTCTCCGAATCATATATTTTTCCCTGTTCTCAGCGCAATATATACTGAGCGGAAAACACCGCCAAAATGCCCAGCAGAGTGCTGGCTGCCACATAGCTGACAGCTGCTGCCCATTGGCCCGTCTCCATAAGCCGGGTCGTCTCCAGGGAGAAGGTTGAAAAGGTGGTGAATCCCCCGCAAAGGCCCACCTTTAAAAACGGGAGCAGCCTTGCGTCCATGTCCTTTCCGGCGGCAGAGGCAATGCAGCCGATGGCAAAGGCGCCGATAATATTTATAGCGAAGGTGTTTACCGGGAAACCGGTACCGAAACCCATAGGAATTTTGCTTATTAAATATCGGCTCACAGAACCGATAAAGCCTCCCAGTCCCACCATAAGGCAATTCATCATAGCCGTTCTCTCCCAAGGATACGCAACTTTAAATATTTTAACACTCTTTTTTTACCGCCGCAAGGGAATTTATTATTTTCTCCAGGCTTTCTCTGGCCAGGGAAGCTGCAAAGCCCAAGGCCGCCGGAGCTTTTCCGGCAGCCTTGGGCTTATGTGTTTTTTCCCAGCAGTTACGCCAGGGACTGTCTTTGGACTTAAATATTGTTTTTACGGTATGCCGATGGGGTAACACCTTCAAAGGCTTTGAATATCTTGGTAAAATAATTGTAGTCGTTGAAGCCGACTTTTTCTGCCACTGAGGATATGGGCATGTCCTCCCTGACCAGCAAACGCTTTGCAGCCTGAACCCTGCGCTGGGATATCAGCCGGGTGACACTTCCACTGCCTGAGAGTTTCTTGGCCACGGCGCATAACTTTGTAGTACCCATATTCAGGTCCCTGGATATCTGCCGCAGGCTTAGCTTCTCCATGTAATGCTGGTCTATATACATTTCCAGCTTCTGCTGGTCGGTATACTGGGTGGAGTGTATCATGCCCTCCAAAAGCACATAATGGGTCAAGGCCTCCAATATTTCGGTAAAGGCCTTTAACTCCCTCTGAGAATATTGCTTGAGTTGGTAAAAGGCATCCTTAAGCTCCAGGAGATCTCCTCCATACCAGTCAAGGGTCTTCAAAGTCTCCTCCCATTGCAGCTTCTGAGGCATATTGTCCAGCAACTGTCCGAACACCATGTAAGCTATAGGCACCCCCTGGTCATATATGGGCACCACTATTTCCTTAAGCCCCGCATGGCAGCGGTACTGATAGGCTTTACCCAGAGCTGAGCACTTCCTAACGGCCTGCGCGTCACACTCCTCGCAGCGGCGTCGCCCCTCCGGGGATGCCTGTATGTGCCGACAGAAAGCAGTCGCGTTTCCAAAAAGCTTTATATCTTTGCCGTCAGCGTCAAATATATTCACCCATACCCCAGTCAGCATCTGCAGATTGTTCAGAAGTTCGCTGAGGCGGCTGCTGTTGAAAAGAACGTTCACAGTACTCCCCTTTCTCTCGCTCACATCATCAATGCAAATACGTAGCCAGTTGTGTCATGCCGCCGGGCTTCCCGGCCATGTACAGAGTATAAGGCAGTTTTTCTGCCTGTATTCTCCTGTATAGGTTTATATTACCATAAATGCAGGAAAATTTCACTAGTGTTTTTCAGGTTTTTTGTCTCTTTTTAAGGATGCAGTGCCCTTATTATATTTACCATTTGCTGCCATTTTTTCTCCATATCCTGTACCATTCTCAGCTGAGTGCGGCAACGGTCCAGGTTATGGCTGGGGCGATGTATGGCAAAGTAGTTGTCTCCGTCCAGATAGTCGGTAAGAAAGCGTACGCCGCACTCCAGAGTCATGGTCCTGGCTCCCCAGGCCAGGCTCAGATATTCCTGCTCCGTCAGCTTTGGGCAAGAGCTGATGAAGCCTCGGGCATAGGTCTCAAACAGCTCCAGACTCATGGAGACCTTGCTCAGCTCTGTCTCATCCTCGGCGGCTGTAGCTGCGCCAAAGCGTATGGAATCACCGAAGTCATAGGCCATAAGGCCGGGCATCACGGTGTCCAGGTCGATGACGCAGAGGGCTTTGCGGGTCTCGGCATCCAGCATAACATTATTCAGCTTTGTGTCATTGTGAGTGACGCGCAGAGGAAGCTTTCCTTCTCGGAGCATATTTATCAGCGTGGCGCCATCCTGTTCCCGCTTCAAAAGCTCTTCTATTTCATATGCCGCTTCCCTTGCCCGGCCCAGTTTGTCCTGGGCAAGAACAGCCTTGAATTTTTCATATCTGTCCGGCGTGTTGTGAAAGTTCACTATGGTCTCATGGAGAGTCTCCGCCGGGAAGTCCTCCAGCTGGCGCTGGAAAGTTCCAAAGGCAACAGCGCTCTGATAAAAGTCGTCAGGCGTTTCCGGGGTCTGAAGGCATATGCTTCCCTCTACAAAGTCATAGACCCGCCAGTAGCCATTGCCGCCGTCGTGCCAATAATCCGCCCCGTCCAGGGTGGGCACCAGGTGCAGGCATTCCCGCTCGTTCTTTACCTTTTTCTGCAGGTGCCTTGTCACTGCTCCGATGTTCTCCATCAGTCCCGGCACATCCTTGAAGGCCACGGTATTTATGCCCTGGAGAATGTACCGCTTGCCGGAATCGGTAACTACCAGATATGTCCTGTTGATATGTCCGCAACCATATGGCGAACACTCAGTGACATTGCCATTTAGTTTGAAGTTTTTTAAAATTTCCTGCATTTTTCGTTCCTCCCAGGTGCTTTTGTGACCATCCCGTCTTTTTTTATTTTACATTTTTCTTTTGTGATTACTAGATGTTTTCGCACAAAAAAGCGTAAATTCTTTCGCCTTGCAAAAAATTTTGGGGGGGAGGCTGTTGGAAGGAAAGAGAAAAGCGGCGGAGTCGATGCTCCGCCGCTTCGGGTAGATTATTCAATTCAGGTCAGCTGATATACTTCAGCACTCCACATTCACGCGCTTGACCATAATTGCTGCAATAATGCCGATTACAATACCGGCTATTACACCGCTGACGATCAGGAAGGGCAGATAATATTTGATGACATTGGTCTCCAGCAGGATACAGGCCATAGCTATCTGTCCCACATTGTGCAGTACTCCGCCAGTGACGCTGACGGCCACTGTGGAGAACAGCCCGGATCGTTTCAGCAGCACCATTCCCGTCAGGCTCAGTACTGCACCGGCCACGCTGTAAAACAGGCTCACAGCAGTCCCAAACAGGATCGACACCACAAACACCCTTATAAGGGAGATGACCACCGCCTCTTTCCAGCCCAGCTTGTAGAGTACAAAGACCACGGCAATATTGGCAAGGCCCACCTTGACCCCAGGTATAGCCACAAAGGCGGGTATCTGGCTCTCCACAAAGGAAAGTATCATTGCCAGGGCCGCCGCCAAGGCCATGACTGCTATCTTTTTAGTCTTCATCAGCTTATTAGCTCCACTTCGCTGTTGTCTGCGTAGATAGTGACGGTAAGCTTATTTGGCAGGCAGGTTATACATTGGCCATCCAACTCTATTTTTCCCTGACGCACGCACAACTTATCCGGGCAGTCTGCATCCTCCAGCCAGGCACAGCCGTCCTGGATTATGAGTATGTTGCTTCCACCGTTGAGTTCATAGCGTCCGTCCACGTCCAATGGGTATCTGGCCGTCTCCTCTCCGTTCACACATACCACCGCCACGTTTCCATGGCTGCCGCTGCCGGAGAAAAGCAGATAGCATACCAGAGCCAGCAACAGCAATGCGACTATCAGTATCAGGTCAGCCAGCCGTTTTTTCCGGGAAAGATTCATTTAAATGCCACCAGCACCATGGCCACTATGGACGCGGCCAACAGCTGGATGGGCAGGCCCTGGAAAGCGGCAGGAACATGTTTTTGCGCGATACGGCTGTTGACCCCAGCCATGAGGAACAGCGCTGCAAGAAAGCCCAGGCCCACGCCAAGGGCGGCAGCCAAAGCCATCCCGTAGCTATAGCCCTCGGAGACGTTCTCCAAGGCCAATCCCAACACCGCGCTGTTGAGAGCAATCAGAGGGAAGTACACGCCAAGACGCTTGTGTGCCGCAGCTCTGACAATAAGGTCAACCACATAAACTACAATAAGTATTATGGTTACATAGACCAGAATCTGCATATAGCTCAGAGCATACTGCTCCAGCAGGGTCTGGACTGGCCATGCGATGGCTGCGGTGAGCACGGTCACAAGGGTGACGGCAAGACCCATAGCCAGCAGCTTGTTCCCACGGCTGGAGTAACCCAGCATAGGGGTCACGCCCAGGAACTTCTCAAAGGCATAGTTATTGGCAAGCACTCCGCCAAGGATCAAAAGAAGTATTTCTTTCATTACTCTTCCTCCTTCTCAGCGCTTTTTGCATCGTCGAGCCCGGCAGCAGCAAAGGCAATGCCCTTGCCCTGACTCATGCAGCAGCCGCGGCAGAGCTTGTTGACCACGGCGGCGGCAAAGGCCAGTATCATGAAACCGCCGGAAGCCTGGCTCAGCAGGGGCACAGCATGGTCTTTCAGGAAAGCTATCTCGTTCCCGGCGAAGCTGCCGGCGCCGAAGAGCTCCCGGACCGCCGCAACCACCAGCACCACTACGGTAAAGCAGATACCGGTGAGCAGGGCGTTGGCCAGGCCCTTGCCCAGACCGGCCTTCACGGCGTTCTCACCGGCGCCGAAGGCCAGCAGGTCCACGGCCACCAGGGCCAGGTACAGGCTCATCATCTTATAGGTGCCGGGCAGATAGGCGTTCATCAGCATATCCGCCGCAGATGCAAAGGCTGCGGTCACCAGCACGCCGGCGGCCAGCCTTGCGCCCTGGGGTATAAGTTTTGACAGAGCTCCCATGACCAGGCTGCTCAGCAGCATAACTGCCAGCACTGCCAGGCCTATGGCCAGAGCGGAGCGAACGTCGGCGGTCAGCGCCAGAGCGGGGCAGGCCCCCAGGAACAGGACAAGGACCGGGTTAGCGCCTATGGCCTCAAGGAGTTTAGGGCTGTTTTTGCATTCGTTCATCCTTTTCCCCTCCTTTATGCTATGGCCGCAAAGGCGGCAAAGGCATCGTTGGTGGCAGTGTCAACAGCGTCGCTGCTCATGGTAGCGCCGGAGATGAGGGCCTGCTCACCGGTGTAGCTGTCGGCAGTCAGGCCGACAAAGCCTTCTTTGTAACTGGGCTCGTCCAGAGTATAGGTGGTGAAGTACTCGGCGTAGAGTATCAGCTCATCGCAGGTCATCTTCACTATTGCGCCGTTTTCATCCAGCACGAAGTAGATGGGCATGGCCATATTGTTGTAACCATAGCTGCGGCTGACAAAGCCATAGTACTGCACGCCGCCGTCCACAATGGAGTAGGCTCCGGTCACGCTATTGTAGATATCCAGAGGCAGAGCGGTGATCTCCGCAGTCTCGGAGGTGATACGCTGGAGCTTGGCTATCTCCTGTTCGGCCTGGGACTGGGCGTTCTCGGCGGTGTAGGTCTTTATCTCCTCCAGCATGGCGGAGTTATCCACCTCGTTGCCCTCCAGGTCGACTATCTTGGCGCCGCCGGCCAGGGTGCAGACACCCAGGTAATTGGCGCTGCCGTCGTTGAGCATGAAGGCATAGCCGCTGCCGTTAAGAGCTTTGTAGCTCTTGACTATGGAGCCGGCGTTCACCTCTGCCTCCTCATACTGGGCAATGGCGCCGCTGTTGACTATACCGGAGTAGACCTGAGGCAGCAGCTCCAGGAGCACCTGGTCGTCGCTCTTCTGTCCGGCGCCCACAAGGCCGTTGTTTATCAGGACGTTGAAGCCGTCGGTAACGGCGTTCTTAATGGCGGAGGAGCTGAAGGTCACTCCTGCCACCAGGGTCACGCCGCCCAGGGCGGAGTCCTGGCCCACGTAAGTCAGGGGATAATCGGCGCCCACGTCCTTGGTCTCGGGATAGGAGGTGATCTCCAGAGCGGAGATCTTGCCCTCGGCGTCGATGGCCATGGTCATGGTTATGGCTTCCTTGGTGTAGCCCTCAGTGGTGGAGAGGGTCACTGCATAGCCCAGGCCGGAGGTCTCGCTGTACACGCCCTGGACCGTGGCGGGCACGTCCACCAGAGCGGTGGAGGCGGCGTCGTTCACGTCGTAGAGGACATCGAAGTTCTCGGCCTCAGGCATGACGGCAAAGAGCGGCTCGAACTGAGCGGAGGCTCCGTTGGCCTCGATGATGGGAGCGGTGACGGTATTTATGCCGGTAAGTGCCAGAGCTGCCACGATGAACAGGACCAGCAGCAGGGCAATGGATTTGGAAAATTCTTTTTTAGCCATTTTTAGAACCTCCCAAAGGTGTATTTGCAGTCAACTTCTCAATGTAAGGAGTGAGTATGTTCATAGCCAGGATGGAGAAGGACACGCCCTCGGGATAGGCGCAGAAATATCGGATGACAAAGGTCACCAGTCCGCAGCCCAAGGCAAAGACCATCTTGCCCTTGAGGGTGATTGGCGAGGTCACATAGTCGGTGGCCATAAATAGGGCGCCGATGAAGAGGCCGCCCGCCAGCATCTCGGACAGGGCATAGTTGAAATCTCCGGTGGCTATCAGGTAGCAGACAAACACGGTGGCAATAAATATCACCGGTACATGCCACTTTATTACCTTTCTTATGAGCAGCCAGGCAAAACCGATGAGCAGAGCCAGGCAGCAGGTCTCACCTATGGCACCGCCGTGGAGACCCAGGAACAGCTCCATAAGTGTGGGTGCGTTTTCAGCCTGCTGGGCTATCAGCTCCAGGGGAGTTGCAGTAGAGGTCAGCTCCACTATCACGGGGTTGGCACCGCCGGCGACAGAAGAGAAGGCCAGCAGCATAAACACACGGCCGGTAATGGCCGGGTTTGCAAAGTTCTTGCCCAGGCCGCCGAAGAGGCACTTGACAACAACAATGGCAAACACCGAACCCACGACGCACTGCCATATTGCCACATTGGTGCTCAAATTAAGAGCCAGCAGCAAACCGGTGACCACTGCGCTGAGATCGCCTATGGTCTGCTTTTTCCCAACGGCAAGGTCAAAGACGGCCTCGCTTACCACCGCTGCTATAACACAGGCGGCGATGATGCCCAGTGCCTTTACTCCGAAGATAACTACGGCAGCCACAGTGGCAGGCAGCAAGGCAATTATCACATCCAGCATTATCCTCCTGCTGGAATCCTTGGTATGGATATGAGGAGCGGATGAAAGTATGAGACTGGTTTCCATATTACTTTCCTCCTTCTTTCTCTTGAAGCTTGGCCTTATAGGCTCTCACAAAGCTCTTGGCCTTCTGGTTGTTCTGCACCAGAGGTCTGCGGGCAGGACACACATAGGAGCAGGAGCCGCACTCCATGCACAGAGAGACCTTCTCTTTGTCAAGGACTGCAAAGCGCTGTTCCTCGTCGTCTATCTCCAGAGCCTTTGCATAGGCGGTGGGGTTGAGGCTCAGGGGGCAGTTCTCCACGCAGCGGCCGCAATGGATACAGGCTGTTGGCTCCAGGGCGGCGGAGTCTGCCTTGTTGAAGGCCAGAATAGCGTTGGTGGCCTTGGCTATGGGCTGCTCTATGGAATAGGCGGTGTGTCCCATCATCGGGCCGCCGAAGATGACCTTGCCCGGTTCGCAGGAGAAGCCGCCGGCATTCTCTATCAGGCAGCTTATCCGGGTGCCAACAGGAGCCAGAAGGTTTTTGGGTTCTTTTATAGCGGAGCCGTCCACGGTGATGCAGCGCTCCACCAGAGGCATACCTGTCTCAATATACTCGGCCATCTTGGCCAGGGATGTGACGTTGATAATAATATATCCCAGAGATGCCAGGCGCTGTCCCTCGCCTACCACCAGGCCTGCGGCGTTATACAGCAGTACCTGTTTTGCACCCTGAGGGTACACGCTGGTGAGGGCTTTGACCTCCACGGAGGAGTCGCCGGCAAACACTCTCTGCATCTCAGCTATAGCATCTGGCTTGTTGTTCTCAATGCCCAGAATGAATTTCTCGCTGCCCAGATACTTCCTCAGCAGCTCCACGCCCTTGACGATAAGGTCGCTGTGTTCCACCATGGTACGGTGGTCGCTGGTTATGAAAGGCTCGCATTCAGCGCCGTTTATAAGCACAGTTTTAATGGGGCCGCGGCGTATGGCATCCAGTTTTGCCCACAGGGGGAAAGCTGCGCCGCCCAGACCCACTATGCCGCTGGCGCGCACGGCAGCCAGGAAGCTGTCCAAATCATGAATTTCAGGGGGCTTTACCTCAGGGGAAACATCCATCTTGCCGTCGCCGACAATACGGATGGCCTTTGTTTTCCGGCCGGTCTCGCTGGTATAGTCCTCAATGGACGCCACAGTACCGGAGATACTGGCATAGACCGGGGAAGAATTTCTGCCCTCTTCCCGGGCTACCATCTGTCCGATGAGCACATGGTCACCCACAGCCACCACCGGCTCGGCATCATGGCCGGAGTGCATGCACATTGACAGCAGCACCTCGCTGGGAGGGGCTATTTTTACCGCAGCCATTGCCGCTGTATTTTTGTGATGGGGTAATCTCAGGGATGAAATGCTCTTTTTAAAGCTCATTGCACACCTACCTCCTCTTATCAACTATTTTTCTCAATAAGCTCTTTTACTCCATCGGTGTACTCTATATTTCCATCGCTATATATCCATATTACTTCTACTCCGTCCAGACTGGCTGCCAACTCCGCTCCCTCCTCCTTGGGCATGCAGAACAGAGCCGTTGACAGGGCATCAGCCAAGCCGCTGTCCTCTGTCAGCACGGTGAGGGATGCAAAGTAATCAGCTGGATAGAGAGTGTCCTTATCTATTATGTGATGGTAGCGCTGCCCGTCCACCACAAAGTAGCGCTCATAAATTCCTGATGTTACGCAGGCAGTATTCTCTAGGCGAAGACTGATGGCAAACTGTTCCTGGCTCCCTTTTGGATCTCTTATGCCGGTGATCCAGCCTGTCCCGTCTGGCTTGGTGCCTATGATGCGGATATTGCCGCCCACATTCAGCACATAGCCCTGAGCATCGTCCTCCTTAAGGAAGTCCGCTGCCCGCTCGGTGGCATAGCCCTTGCCCAAGGCTCCCACATCGATGGATGCTTCCGGGTCTGTAATGCGCACCGTCATATTCTCAGCATCAATTTCCAGCGCCGAGAAATCCATATGCTCTGCTGCCGCCTCCAGCTCCTCTTCACTGGGGATGGACGCATTTTCCGGATCTTCCGATGCTGCCTCCCGGCAGTCATGCCACAGGCGGAGAACCGAACCCATCATGATGTTCATCTCTCCGCCGGTCACTTCATAGAGCTCACGGGCATAAAGCAAAAACTCCACAAGTTTCTCATCCACAGGCAGAGGTTCTCCGCCGGCCTGTTTGTTTATAGTACAGAGGTTATTAACCCCGGAGTACTCGTGGTATATGTCAAAGAGCTTATGATATTCTCCCAGAATATTAGAAACTTCGGCAGAACGTTCCTCAAACCGTTCTGCCGAATCTCCTGCATAGCTGTACACATAGGAGACTGTATCGAAATAGGTAAAGTATGCCTTACCCTGAGGCTCGATCTTTGCTTTCTTCCCGGCACAGCCTGTGAGGAGCAGGGCTGCAAGCAAGGCAGCAAGAAGCACCCAGCCTGTTCTTTTCAATACATTCATCTCCTATGTTATTACAGATTATCTTATTTATTAATCTCTTTTCTGTTTAATGCTGCGCTATGGCTTAGCGGGCATAGTTTGCAGCGGTGGAAATGACGGCCATCATACCGGTGATGTCCATGGAGCAGGAAGCGTACAGAGTCTCGTCAACAGTAACATTGTGACCGTTGCTCTCCTGGGTCTCCATAGCGGCGACCTCATCGGCGTTCATGCCCACCACGAACTGAGAGAAGGCGGCGGACTGAGCGTCCCACTCGGCGCCGATTGCGCTGACAGGAGCCATGCCGTAGTCGGCGCCCAGCTCACGCTTGGTGCCCTTGTACTCGGTGGCGACGATCTCGCCGGCGGGATCAACGGTGATGTTGGGCTGGATGGCGTCGTTGAGGGCAGCCAGGATGGTGCCGTCAGCGCCGACAACGGCAGCGCCGAACTCGGTGTACATCTTTACAACGCCGTCAGCATCGGCAGTGGGAGCGGTGGAGTCGGCATCATCGGTGATGGCGGCAACGCCCAGAGTGAAGGCGTCGGCGGTGGTGAAGGTGACGGCCCAAGCATCGCTGCCGGCCTTCTCAACGGCGGCCTTGAAGTCAACGATGTCCATGGTGCAGCCGGCGAACAGGGTCTCGTCAACAGCCACGTTGTGGCCGGACTCGTTGAGCACGGTCTCCAGAGCGACGACCTCGTCAACGGTCTTGCCAACCACGAACTCCTCGAAAGCCTTGGTCTGAGCATCCCACTCAGCGCCTATGGAGCTGACAGGAGCCATGCCGTAGTCGGTGCCCTTCTCCATCTTGGTGGGGTACTCGTTGCCGGTGGTGACCAGACCGTCGGCCACGTTCATCTTGTTCTGGGCAACGTCAATGCGGCAGGAGACGATCTTGCCGTCAGCATCGGTGACGATGGCAGCGAAGGTGGTGTCGATCTGAGCATTGCCGGCAGCGGAGCTGTCGAAGTTGGAGACAACGCCCAGGCCCAGAGTATAGGTAGCCTCGGCTCCGGTGGCCTCTTCAGCATTCTCTTCTGCGGGAGCCTCAGCGGCATCATCTGCGGGAGCTTCGGCAGGAGCCTCGGTAGCAGCAGGAGCCTCAGAACCGCCGCAGGCGGCAAGTGCAAATACCATGCACAGAAGGAGGATCAGGCTAATAATCTTTTTCATAGTTCTTCCCTTTCTCATTTCATTTTCTTTTATACACAGCTCAGCTGCATATATCTTTGCTTACAGCAGCCCTTTGCCTGCAGGAACCGGCATCGGTCTGCCGCTCCGCCCATGCGGAGCTCTAATAGGCTATGTTAAATAAATAACCACACCTATAGTTGTATATTACCAAGCTTCACCGCCTATGTCAATGCATTTTTTGTATTATTTTATCTGAAATACATTTTCGTGAGTTTCAACATATTTTCCGCTTACAGCAGCCGTACCGGGCTGCTCCTTTGGTCAATTATACGTTGACAGGTCACCCCGGTTATAATATGATTTGTATGGAAGGATTTATCCGCCGGGCTGTATAATCCCGGCCGGTCCGCCAAATATCCCTGAAAGGAATAATGCGCTCTATGAAGACAAAGGATATTGCCATGGTGGCCCTGATGACGGTTATGATATGTCTCTGTTCCTGGATAAATATTGCCATTTTTACCATTGTACCTTTTACCATGCAGACCTTTGCCATATATTGTTCCCTGCTCCTGCTTGGCGGGAAGCGGGGCACAATAGCAATGCTGCTTTATATCTTTATGGGAACCGTGGGGCTGCCGGTCTTCTCCGGCTTCAATGCCGGTTTCGGCGCGCTTCTGGGGCCAACAGGCGGCTTTATTCTTGGGTTTCTGCTGTGCACCCTGCTGTACTGGCTGCTGGAAAAGCATATGAATCACATTCTGCTGCTGGCTCTCGGTACCCTGGTCTGCTACGCCTTCGGCACGCTGTGGTTTGTAAATGTCTACTCCTCCGGTGGTAGTCCTGTCTCCGTTGGCGCCGCACTCATGGCCTGTGTCGTACCATTTATTGTTCCCGACGCGGCAAAACTGGCTCTGGCGACAATTATAAGCCGCCGTATCGGAAAACACATCTGATATGCAGTTTTCCCTTTTCGTCTCTGTTTCTCGACGTATTTATAAAAAAGTTACATTTTCCGCCCTATCTTACCAGATTATTTACAAAGTATATGATATAATTTCAGCATACGTATAATTTAGGAGTTGTTATTTTTTGGAGCTGAACAAGAAGAACCTGCGCGCCATCATGCTTCTTATCACCTTTGCTTTGGTGCTGTTCTGGGCCTTCAACAATCTGGAACAGGTGGCATCCCTTATCTCCTCGCTTCTGAGCTTGCTCACGCCCTTTCTTCTGGGCTTTTGTATAGCCTTTGTGCTCAACATTATACTCCGGCCTCTGGAGATGCTGTGGGACCGTTGTCTGTGCAAGGTCAAGCGACCCTGGAAAAAGCGGCTGCGGCGCCCTGTATGCCTTGCCCTGAGCACTGCCATTTTTCTGGGCCTGGTGTCCACGGTGTTCCTGGTGCTGGTGCCCCAGGTGCGCAGCACAGTAGCCAGCATATCCTCCATGATCCCTCAGTCAGTGGACAAGGCGGAGCAGTGGTGGCATGAGCTGTCTGTCTTTCTCAATCGCTTCGGTGCCTATCTGCCGGAGCTGGAAGTAAACAGTGACGAGATAATAAAAACCGTCACCAACTTCTTCACCGACCAGGGCAGCGCCATGGTTAACAAGACCCTGGATATCACCTTCTCCATATTCAAACTGGTGTTTAACATTATTCTGGCCTTCATCATCTCCCTGTATGTACTTGGGCGCAAGGAGGACCACGGCCGCAGCTTCCGCCGGGCACTCCGGGCCATTCTGAAGCCGGAGCGGGCCGACCGAGCTTTGGAGATAATATCACTGGTGAACCGCAGCTTTACCAACTATGTCACCGGCCAGGTCACCGAGGCTCTCATTCTGGGCCTGCTGTGCATGACCGGCATGTTCATCTTCGGTTTTCCCTATGCGCCGGTGATATCCGTGGTAGTCAGCTTCACCGCCCTTATCCCCATCTTCGGAGCTTGGGCCGGAGCGGCGATAGGCGCCTTCCTCATTGTCTTTGTTGACCCTATGAAGGCCCTGTGGTTCCTCATCTTCCTTATCGTGCTCCAGCAGATTGAGGGCAATCTCATTTATCCCAAGGTAGTTGGCAAGTCCGTGGGCCTGCCGGGCATCTGGGTGCTGGCAGCCGTTACTCTGGGAGGCGGCGCCTTCGGCATCCTGGGCATGCTTTTGGGGGTGCCTATCTGCGCCGTCATCTACACCCTGGGTAACGAGTATATCAATAGCCGAACAAAGCACATTAAGCATGTATAAGGTTTAAAAGCAATAATTTAAGGGGCTCCCGCGAATGCGGGAGCCCCCGGATTTTATCCCTTTATCTAATATTGTTCTCAGCCCTTCATGTATTCCAAAAGTTTGTCCGTCACGGTCTCTCCGTCCTTCAGTCCCAGGTCATACACCTGCTGCAATTTTTCAGGGTCACTCTCTACCCGGCCTATTTCAATAGGCACCGAGGGACGTATAACAAAGATTTCCCCCCGGTTCTCCAGCTCCTTCAGCTTTTCTATACTATCATTATAGGTCTCATGCCGCCTGAGCAATTTGTCCCTGAATCTGGGATAGCGGCGAAAACACAGCTTTATCGGCAGGGCAGGCATTGGTTTTTTCCTGTAGTCCATGTCCCTGGTAAGTATTACCACCAATTTTTCATAGCCCATTTTTCCCATGGCCTCATAAGGCACACTGTCAGAGACACCGCCGTCAAGATAGAGCTTTCCCTCTATCTCCACGGGTCTGGACACGAAGGGCATGGAGCCGGATGCTCTCAGAATATCCATGTCGTCAAAGACGCTTTTTATCTCCATGTACTCCGGCTCCCCGGACTCAAGGCCGGTGACCACCGCGTAAAAAGGCACGCCGGACTTTTTAAAGGTCTCGTCATCAAACACGTCCAGCTCCCTGGGCACTGTGCCATAGGCAAAGCCGGCGCTGAACAGGTTGCCCTCTCTTATCAGACAGCCCCAGCCCTTATAGCGCTTGTCCCTTATAAAGCGCTTGTTATAGCGGATTACTCTTCCCGGCTGCCTTGACAGGAAGTTAGGTCCAAACAGAGCCCCGGCGGAGACGCCCATTATTCCGTCAAATGTCACGCCCTTGCTCAGCAGCACGTCAAGTACTCCGGCAGTATACATGCCACGCATGGCTCCGCCCTCCAGCACAAGCCCCGTTTTCATTATACCATCTCCAAGAAGTTTTAATTTTTTAAATATTTTACTACCTCCACAGGTTTTTTTCAAGGCCGCTTCTGACTCGACAAAAAGAAAAAGAGAGCCTTTCAGGCTCCCCCGGCTTCAGCATATATCCATATATAAACGAAATAGCCCTTGACCGCTGCATCTTTCACCTACAACAGTCAAGGGCTATTTCTGATAATTCTTAGTATCTAACATCTTGGTTACCTCTCTTTCTGCAGATTCGACGTCACACAATCTGTGACCCGCCGTATATATCAAAGGACTACCAGCTCTATTGCCGACCATCCTTTCTGGTTATAATATAGCAAAGCCCCGGCAGATAATCAAGGGTCAGGATAGCCGAAATCTGCATTTAAAAATTATATATTCATACAATTTTAGGAATTATTCGGCATTTTCTCTTGAATGTCATGAACTATTGTGATATTCTTATATTGTTGGGCTCAGAGCTAATTCCTCTGGGCCGTAATTTTGTGTTTCGGAGAGAAGCGGATATTCTTATGGATATGTTGGAAACAATGCACTATACTGTCGTCCCGGCCGATTGTGACGAAACCGGCTTTATGGGTGTCAGTCCCTTGGTTCACAGAGCGGTGATAGCCGCAACCACCAGGAACCGGCTTGAGGGCGGCAGCCGCCAGGCATTGATGGAAAAGCTCCACGCCGTATGGATGGTACGGCGCATAAGGCTTCGGCAGTTTAGGCACATACGCCTTGGAGATGAGCTCACAGGCTACGGCTCAAGCCGCACTCTCTGCGGCAATCAGTATGCCCAGCAGGGCGAACTCTATTGCGCCGGCCAGCTGGCAGCCATGACTAATGTTATTATGATGCCCGTTGAACTGAGAAGCCGCCACCGTCTAAACTGTGAGGACATTGAACCTCTGTTTTCAGTTCCGGCGCTGAATGAGGCAGCCTCCTTCGACCCGCTTCCCATGGTTGATGATTTGGACTATTCCCATGAGGTGACTTTTACCGGCGCCGACTGTGACAACAACGCCTCCCATCTCTCTTTTTACCGATATCCTTCCCTTGTGACGGATATCGTTCCCTCCGGAGACGGTGCCCGGTCAACCATCTCCCTGCTGCAAATGGACTATATCAAGGAGTGTGTGGCCGGCAGCTGCATCCATTTGGGTGCCGAGCCGCTGGGCAAGGGCTATGTAGTGCAGGCCAGGCATAAAAACGGCAAGCCCTGTTTCAACGCCTATATCGAATATGACCATATTTAATGCAAAATTCTTCCCATATAAAGCGGATCCCCGCAACCCGAATACAGCCCCGGCAGCTTTTGCTGCCGGGGTTTTCTGATTTAGGCCCCTGCCCTCTCCAGGCTATAGTTCCCATATTTTATTTGCCGTTCGCTATTTTTTTTAAAAGTCAGAGAAAAGCTGTAATCAGCGGGGATAATGAGGTACTTTATATATAAGAGGCTTTTCTGGAGGAGTTTATGGAAGACATAGAGATAATAGAACTTTACTGGCAGCGAAGCCAGGAGGCCATAGGCCAGACGGACATCAAATACGGCGGTATGTGCCGGGGCATATCCTACAATATTCTGGCAAGTCACGAGGACTCGGAGGAGTGTGTGTCCGATACATATATGGCTCTGTGGCAGCGTATGCCCCCGGAGCGCCCCGGGCGGCTGTGCGCCTTTATAGCGGCCATAGTCCGGAACATAAGTCTAAAACGTCTGCGTTACAGGATCAGAAAGAAACGGGGCGGCGGCGAGGCTATGCTGGCTCTGGATGAGCTGGAGGACTGGGTCGCTTCCGGTTCCAATGTGGAAAAAAATTATGAATATAAGGAGCTCACCGCAGCTATTGAGATTTTTCTGCGCTCTCTTTCCAGAGAGGAGCGGGACATTTTCATCTGCCGCTACTGGCTTTTTCTCCCTGTGGCGGAGACGGCAAAGCGTCTGGGTATGGGCAAAAGCAGGGTGAACACGGTTTTGTTCAGAACCAGGAAAAAGCTGGCTGAGCATTTGCGCCGGGAGAGATTCATATGAGAGCCTTGGATTTTGCCCTTGCCCTTAACGATATAGACCAGAGCCTCCTCCAGGAGAGTCTGGACAGGATATATAGAGTTAAAAGGACCGCTTCCCGCCGGCGTCTCTTAAAAATTGCGCTGCTGGCGGCCCTGCTCTCCGCCCTGTTTATAGCCGCCGCCTACGCCTCCGGCTTCCTGCCGCTTAAAAGCAGGATACACCAGGACGAAGACCTGGGCCGCCTCATCGTGCCCAACGGCTCCGAAGCCTCCGCCGAATATCAGGCCGCAGTGGACTGGTTCGGCTATCGGGCCGAGCACTCCGACGCCCGGCAGGACCTGAGCCTATCCTTTGCCCGGACCCCGGAAGAGCGATGGATAAGCCATATTTACTTCGTCACGGACCGGGAGGCCCTGGACACTCTGCTGGATATCTCACGGGAGTACGGCCTCAGCCTGTATACCGACTCCATTTTTGTGGGAAGTCCGGAGCAGCTCTCCGCTCTGGCAGGTACCGGGGATTTCTTCGGCGGCAGGCTGGACAATACCGGCGGCTATGTGTTTGCCGACGGCTCCTTCAAGCTGGAGGGCAGCATGTATATAGATGACAGTCCGCTGACCTTCTCCCTCCACAGGATATACCGGGGCAGCATCTACCCCTACAACGGCTACGGCCAGCCCCGGGACTTCGCCCAGGAGGAATATCTCACGGCTCTGGGCTTTGATGTAGGAGTCACCGTCTGGGAGGACGGGCGTCGTGACATAAGCCTTAGCGACGGGGATGTCTATATAAACCTAAGTCTGGACGGGGCCAACGAAGCCCTGGCCCGCCGGGCGGCGGACGGCATAGACTTCGCCGCCCTTTGCACCAACAACGGGAAAGCCGGAGAGATACTGGGCATAGACCGCAGCCCCGGGGCCAATCCTGAGGCCGCCGAAGCCTATGAGGAGCTGTACAACAGCCCGGAATTTCAAGGCAGCAGGGACTTCACCCTGTGGTTCCGTGAGATTTTCTACGGCAGCACCTTTACCGGGGTCTATGGCCAGGAGGGCTATGAGGACATCGACGCACAGATGGATATGCTCCGGGAGAAATACGGCCTTGTCCCCTCCGTCTCAAAGACGGAAGCTCAGTGGACGGAATATTCCCACGGCGCCCGCTACCTGGACGCCGGGGACTACAGTCTGCACTATATACCCAAGGGGGTCCTCTACACCCGGCTGGAATATTTTGCCCCCTTCCGGGAATATTCCATGGTCTGGAGCTATGACACGGCGGTCGGGGAGCGGGTGTACTGCGCCTGCGACGGCCCGGAGAAGCGCAGCTGCGCCCATGTGCTCTATGTAACGGACAGCGCCTGGGTGCTGCTGAACATGCACACTCTGGACGTGTGGCAGATAGAACAGACAGCCGACAGTATAGATTGGAGTGAATACAAATGAAGCCGAAAAAACTTGTTGCTCTCTTATCCCTGTCCGCCCTTTTGCTCTCCTCCTGCGCCTCAGGGGAAGAAGCCTCCCCCGCCCCGGAGAGTCCGGCGGTATCGGGGGATGCTGCCATCTCCCAAACGGAGGCTCAGGAGACCCCGGCTGGGCTCGTCGTCCTCCCCATGGAAGACCCCATGGCCGGGATAGACGACAGCCTCAGCTTCAGCGTGGAGCTGGATTTTGATTCTCCGGGCTATAACCAATGTATGCTGGAGAACTTCAAGGCGGCGTATGCGGAAAAGCTGTCGGTCTATTTTGAAGATATTGAAATAGACGACATATCATGCAGGGGCTCTATACTGAGCGGCGGGTTGACGGGCTGGTTCACTTTTACGGCTGCGCCCAGGCCCAGCTCCGGCATCGAGCCTCGGGAGCTCTATTGCCGCAGCCTCAACATATACTCGGGAAACGAGGACCGGACCTTAATGGAATTTGAACGCAGTTATCCCATGGAGCCGGCGGAATATCTGAGCCAATGGCCCAGCTATGAGGAGCTTATGGCCGATCTTGATACAATGATCAGTGCTAGTAAAGAAAAGAAGCTGAGTGGCCTTGTGGAGGCGGAGCTCTATGTGAGACAGCTGGACAGCCGCTATATCCTCACAGACCCGGAGGAGCTGGAAGTCCTGGCCCTCAGTCTCAGCGAAAATAATATCGGTTCCGCCGATCCCGCCTCTAGCTGTGACAACAATCCCCTGTATCTCCGCTTTGAGGACGGCAGCAGCCGCCTGGTCCTCACCGCCGCCGACGGCTCCAACCTCTGCTATGCCTGGGGCCTCTGGTACGCCTACATGGACAGCGAGAGCATTTTCCGGCGCTTCGGCGTGCCTCTGGAGGCGGAGGGCTATGAGACCCTGCCCGGCGGCGGAACAGTCACCACCATCCACTCCACTTATAGGCAGCAGGACGAGCTAACCCATACCTTGGAGTATTCCAACGGGGACGCTCCCGTCCGCTTCCTGTTCCAGCAAATGATGCCAACCGCATCCGGCAGCCGGTCTACCGACATTCTGCGGCTGTATGAGTACGACACTCAGGGCCGCAGGACAAAAGAGGAACACATGGAGGACGGGAAACTGCTCACCACCATAGTGTACGAATACTCCGGGGAGCTGCTTGTGCGGAGGGAAGAGAGTTCTCCCACCGGCGGCGGATATTATGAGACTTATACTTATGACGAGCTGGGCAGGCTCATTGAGGTAAACAGCTATTACCCCAACGCTATAGGCGGCCCCATCTCCCGCAGCACCGCATACTGGTACGATGACCAGGGCTACCGGCACAACTATAAAGAGGACGGGAACGGCAACCTTGTGGGCTATGAGGACCAGCCCATAAGAAGACCCCGGGACTGAATATGTGAACTGAACCAGTAAAAACGGACAATAGACAAAATCCCCCCTGATGTAGGAAAA
>OLRA01000979.1_pt1 | contig 35938 bp, 36 predicted proteins | sample 1673011 | NCBI WGS metagenome assembly OLRA01 (sample SAMEA3136746, study PRJEB25190) | human gut metagenome | reverse complement strand
GTAAGACGATTACTTATGCCAATAGGGATACTTCTATGGGTGCTGAGTAGTTACCACGGATACTGGGATATATAAAATCTGTGAAAATCTGTGCAATCTGTGGGAGAATAAATCTCAAGTAGCAGAGGCTATCTCCCACAGATAGCACAGATGAACACAGATATTGGGTGCGAAGATGTGTCCCACAGATAGCACAGAGGAGCACGGATATTGGAATATATAAAATCTGTGAATATCTGTGGAATCTGTGGGAGAACAATCTCAAGATGCATCTGTGAAAATCCGTGGAATCTGTGGGAGAATAATCTTAAGATGCAGAGGATGGCTCCCACAGATATCGCAGATGAACACGGATATCGGGGGCGAAGGAGTTTCCCACAGATAGCACAGATGAACACGGATTCTGGGATATATAAAATCTGTGAAAATCTGTGGAATCTGTGGGAGAATAAATCATAAGCAGCAGAAGGAATCTCCCACAGATATCGCAGATCAACACAGATATTGGGGGCGAAAGAATCTCCCACAGATAGCACAGATGAACACGGATTCTGGGATATATAAAATCTGTGAAAATCTGTGGAATCTGTGGGAGAATAAATCTCAAGCAGCAGAAGGAATCTCCCACAGATAGCACAGATGAGCACGGATACTGGAATATATAAAATCTGTGAATATCTGGGATCCGTGGGCGAATCATTCTCAAGCAGAATTATATTAAAAAAAGAAGAAGCGTTTAAAATATAAAGAAATGAAGAAGATATTATTTATTGTGCCTTTGCTTGCCATCCTTTTCATGGCATCGGCAATGACGGGATGCAGATTCGCCAAGTCGTACGAGGACGGCGATACGGTGGCGGCATCCGTGTTTGAGCCGGAGGACACCACCATAACGGCGACGAAACGCAGACATGCTGCGGCAAAGGCTGCTGCCATCGTAAAGGACAGCGCCGACATCTATTACGTCGGAAGCGGATCGAACAGACAGTTCCTGCAACTCGTCTCCTACCCTTCCAAGCGCGACACACTGGTGTACGGCAAGACAAGACACGTAAAAGTAAAGGGTAGCGCCGACTTCGGCAGAGTGGTAAGAGTAAGGTTCTATCTGCTCAACGGCACCGACTCGCTTGTGAGTGGCGTGGAGGAAGTGAAGCTTTAATAAGATTTCTGCATTCAAATTCTTGTAGTCTTAAAATAAATATGTAAATTTGGGGCATAATATAAATATAAGAAATCATGAATACAATAACAATTGACAGCAATATATACCAAAGTGTAGAGAATTACGCCAAATTACACAATATTAGTGTGAATGACGTTATAGAAAGAGGAGTGTCTTTACTCTTAGGCAAAGTATTAGCTCCCAAAAATACAGATGTAAAAGAAACCACAGGCTTTAAGGAAGCCCTTGCTTATGTAAGAACCTTAAAAGCCCAAAATGGCAAACCTGTACCTGAAAACGAAAATGGACTTGAAGCTTTAACTGATTTAAAATACAAGCTATGAGAGTATTTGTAGATACAAACATCTTAATAGATTTTGTCTGTAAAAGAATTGGGTTTAGCGATGATGCTGACAACCTTTTCGCTTTGGGCTATATGGGGAAGGTTCATTTACAAACTTCTGCACTTTCATATGTGACAACAATGTATGTTGCACATAAATATGATTATATGAATGTAAAAGAATCGCTTCTTGCAGTATCTAAGTTTGTGGATATACTTGATCTTAAAGCAAGTGTTGTTGTGGATATGCTTTCCTCAGCATGGAAAGATTATGAAGACGCCACACAAAATCAGACAGCCTTAATGGGAATGGCCGATTGTATAGTAACACGCAACAAGAAAGACTTTAAGGGTTCATCATTGCCTGTTTATACAATTTCGGAACTATTCGAGAATTTCAAATAAACCTTCCCCCGTCCCTATTTCTTTCTCAACTGCCAGAACGCTACAGCCGCAGCGGCGGCTACATTCAGCGAATCCACCTGATGCGACATTGGGATGCGTGCTACATAGTCGGCGGCGTCGATGGCTTCCTGCGGCAGACCGTCGCCTTCCGTTCCCATAACAATGGCGAGACGGTCCTCGGCGCAGAGCTTGGCGTCATCAATGCTGACAGAATTGTCGGTCAATGCCATTGCCACCGTCTTGAAGCCGAGCGGACGAAGGTCAGCCTCGGGACTGTCTGTCCATGCCCAGGGCACGAGGAAGACGGATCCCATCGAAACGCGGACGGAACGGCGGTTGAGAGGATCGCAGGAATTGCGCGTCAGCAGTACGGCGTCAATGCCAAGAGCTGCCGCTGAACGGAAGATGGCTCCGATGTTGGTGGTGTCGACAACGCCGTTGATGACCACCACACGATGGGCATCGCCGCAGATGTCAGCAATAGAAGGACACGGACGACGGAGCATGGCGCAAAGCACGCCACGCGTAAGAGCATAACCGGTCAGCGAAGCAAGCAGATTGCGGTCGCCGACAAACACGGGGATGTCGCCGCAACGTTCTATGATGGCACGTGCGTCGCCCTCTACGTGACGGCGCTCACACATCAGCGACACCGGCTCATAACCCGAACGCAGCGCCACATCAATGACCTTGGGACTCTCAGCTATGAAGAGCCCACGGTCCTTGCCGAGACTGTTGCGCAACTGTGGTTCGGTCAGAGAGCTGAAAACCTCAACTCCGGGATGTGTCAGGGATGTGATATTTACGATTGGCATAATAGTCAGGAATGGGTTTAATGAATTAATGTGCCTACAAAATTATACAAAAAAACAGAAACATGAAAAAGAAATTCGAGATAACGGTGCCCGACGGGTCGACGAAGGTGTTGCTGCATGCCTGCTGCGCACCCTGCTCCTCCGCCATTGTGGAATGTATGATGCAGCATGGCATAACGCCCACCATATATTACTGTAACCCCAATATCTATCCCGAAAGCGAGTATCTGATTCGCCGCGACGAATGTCAGCGTTACGCCAAGGAGCTCGGACTGGAGATGGTGGAAGCGGAATACGATCATGAGGAATGGCTGTGCCACGTGAAAGGACTGGAAGCAGAACCCGAACGCGGAGGAAGATGCCTGAAATGCTTCCGAATGCGCTTGAAGAAGACAGCGGAATATGCCCATAAGCACGGCTACAGCGTGATAACCACCACATTGGCTTCGTCAAGATGGAAGAGCTTGGAACAGATAAACGAGGCAGGAACAGCAGCTGCAGAGGCTTACGATGACGTGATATGGTGGGACCAGAACTGGCGCAAGGGCGGACTGACCGAACGCAGGGCTTGCCTCATAAAGGAATGGAACTTCTATAACCAGCGCTACTGCGGATGCGAATTCAGCATGTCAGCCGGACACATGCCGAAGGAAGAACAGGAGACGCCCGAATCAGAAGTTAGAAATTAGAGATTAAGAATTGTTAGCAAAAACGTGCATAAATATTCCACATTATTACCATATAGTGTATAAAAAACAATAAATTGCAGCACAACACCTCCGTTTTCTCATTTATTATATGTAACTTTGCGCATCGTAAAGATGAATTACAAACTTTAATAGGTATAAACACATGAAGAAAATTTTACTTTCTGCAGCTTTTGTAATGGCTGCTTGCTGCGGCGCTTCCGCACAGAAACTCAGCTACGTGCCATACACCGATAACGCTCTGATGATGGGTGGATGTATTTCGGAGAACGGTCGCTACATCGGCGGATGCGACACCGAAGGACGCGGCTTCATTTATGACACTAAGGAAGGCCAGATCAAGTACTTCGTATCGCCTAACCTTGGCACCAACGAAGCTACGGATAACGACAAGGCTCAGATTTATTCTGTAACAAACGAGGGTGTCGGTGCTGGTTGCATCTTGGGCAAAGCCGCTGACTTCGACTTCGCCACTGGCAAGTATACAGCTATCTTCGAGAATGCAGAAGAGGAGAACGCCATCGCAAAGTGGACCACTCCTGACGGAGCATACCAGTGCGGCGTAACATACGACGCCTCGTACAAGCAGAAGCCTTACGTATACGTAAACGGCGAGAAGGCGGATCTCCCCACTCCTACAGACGAATGGCTCGGCTTCGAGACCGGAGGCTTTATGGCCAACTATATCAGCAACGACGGTTCGCTTATCATAGGCGGTGCCATCGACAACTATTCCACATATCCGCTCATATTCTGGGTACGCAACAGAGACGGCAAGACTTACTCTGTGCAGACCCCGAGCAAACGCCTCATCGACTCAAGCTTCGATCTTAATCAGGCTCAGCCTTACGTTTGCTTTGAGGGCGGAAGCGTAAGCGCCAACGGCAAGTGGCTTGCCATTAACATCCAGGACAAGGACATCGAGTCTGGTATGAAGATGGCTCGCTTCAACGTGGACACAGAGGAGATTGAGATTCTCGACTGCCCGGACGTAAACAGCTCTACATTCTATTACTCTACCGGCATTGCCAACGACGGTACTGTCATTGGATATACAGAGGATCTGGACACACAGGCAAGAAGAGGTGTCATCTGTGCTGCTGGCGAGAAAGAGGTGAAGTATTTCTCTGAGGCTTATCCTACAATAACAGACTTCCTCACTATGGACGAGGAAAACCTCAACACAGCTTGCGCCATCACTCCTGACGGCCGCTATGTAACTGGTTTCGGTTATAAGCCTGTGGACGAGAAAAACGACTACATCGTAACATGGTGTCTCGACCGCGAGGAAGTGGCTAACAGCATCGAGGGTGTGGCCAACTCAGAGGCTTCAAAGGTGGTGGCTTCTTACACTACTGACGGAAAGCGCGTAAACCGCACAAAGGTTCAGCGCGGTCTGGTTATCAACCGCCTCGCTAACGGTAAGGCTGTGAAGAACCTGAAGAAGTAAAAGACAGCGAATAAAATAATTAAGGCTATAGCGCCCTGCAAGGAGAAAAACTTGCAGGGCGTTTTTTGTGGACTATAAGGAATTTAGAGTAAAATTGCTAACTTTGCAGACGTAATATTTGAAAACTGATTTATGAATAAAGCAAAGGATAATAACACGTCGTCAGGGACGGGCACTATAGAGAACATAAAACTATTGAAGGGGGAATGGCTGAGCAGACTGTCACTGGCTCTGGCGCCTAACATCAAGGCGGGATTTCCGAGTCCGGCTGATGACTACCTTCGTGACAGCCTCGACTTCAACCGTGACCTCATAAAGAACCCTGAGGCCACGTTCTATGGACGCGTGTCGGGCGACTCAATGAGGGACGCAGGCATCAATGAAGGCGACATTGCCGTCATCGACAGATCGCTGCAACCAACGGACGGGGACGTCATCGTGGCATACGTCAACGAGGAGTTCACCATCAAGTATCTCGACCTTACGCATAAGGAGGAGGGCTACATCGAACTGCAACCTGCCAACCCCGACTATTCACCAATACGCATTGACGGCACAGACAACTTCCGTGTGTGGGGCGTAGTGGTATGGACCATAAAGCAATGGAAATAAAAAAATCCTCAAGCAGTGGCAAGCCGCTTGAGGATTTACTATATATAAAGGTGTATGTTCGTTTACTTTGCGTAAGCCACAGAGCGTGTCTCTCTGATAACAGTAATCTTCACCTGACCCGGATAGGTCATCTCGGTCTGAATCTTGTTGGCTATCTCGCCTGAGAGCTTCTCTGTCTCCTTGTCGTCCATCTTGTCGGCACCGACGATCACACGAAGCTCGCGACCAGCCTGGATGGCGTAAGTCTTGGTAACGCCGGGGTAAGACATTGCGATGGCCTCAAGGTCGTTGAGACGCTTGATGTAAGCCTCCACAATCTCGCGACGTGCACCGGGACGTGCACCAGAGATGGCGTCGCAGACCTGTACGATCGGAGCGAGGAGCGTGTTCATCTCCATCTCGTCGTGGTGAGCACCGATGGCGTTGCATATCTCCGGCTTCTCCTTATACTTCTCGGCAATCTTTGCGCCGTAAAGTGCGTGGGGCAATTCGCTCTCCTCGTCAGGCACCTTACCAATATCGTGGAGCAGACCTGCACGCTTAGCCTTCTTAGGATTCAGTCCCAACTCTGCAGCCATTACAGCACAGAGATTGGCTGTCTCGCGAGCGTGCTGGAGAAGATTCTGTCCGTAAGACGAACGATACTTCATCTTACCGATTATACGGATAAGCTCGGGATGGAGACCGTGGATGCCAAGGTCGATGGCTGTACGCTTACCTGTCTCGATTATCTCGTTGTCGAGCTGCTTCTTCACCTTTGCCACAACCTCCTCGATACGTGCCGGATGGATACGTCCGTCGGCTACGAGCTGATGGAGAGCCAAGCGGCAAACCTCACGACGAACGGGGTCGAACGCTGAGATTACGATGGCCTCGGGAGTGTCGTCCACAACAATCTCTACTCCTGTGGCAGCCTCAAGAGCGCGGATGTTGCGACCCTCTCTACCGATGATGCGTCCCTTCACCTCGTCATTGTCGATGTGGAAGACGCTTACTGAGTTTTCGATAGCCGTCTCAGTGGCTACGCGCTGTATGGTCTGGATAACGATTTTCTTAGCCTGAGTGTTGGCGTTGAGCTTTGCCTCGTCCATAATCTCATTGATGTATGAAGCGGCGTTGGTGCGTGCCTCGTCCTTAAGGCTTTCCACGAGTCGGTTGCGAGCCTCGTCAGCGCTAAGACCAGAGAGTTCCTCCAGCTTCTCGCGCTCCTTGGTCTGCATCTTGTCGAGTTCCTCCTGCTTGAGGGCGATGAGCTTCTTCTCGTTCTCGATGCGCTGCTGTCCCTGCTCCACCTCCTGCTTGCGGCGTCCGATTTCTTCCATACGCTGGTTGAGCGAAATCTCGCGCTGCTTGAGCCGGTTCTCGTTCTGCTGAATCTTCTGGTTGCGCTGCTGCACCTCCTTCTCCAGCTCCGACTTCTTGTTGAGAAACTTCGCCTTTACTTCAAGGAGCTTCTTTTCCTTTACTACTTCAGCCTCCTTATTGGCGGCTGCTATCATTTCGTTATACTTTCCCTTTATTACATATCGGAAAATGCCATATCCCGCTGCTCCGCCTACGACGATGGCAACAATGGCTGTGATTAATATACCTGTTAACATATATATATTTATGTAAAAATGTGATCGTTAGAATGATGTTGATGTGAATGCTTCTTCCGTTAAAGATGTTACAATGCTTCTTCAATTTCGGATGTCAGCTTGCCTATGATGTCCATGAACGGTGCGGTGTCGTTGCGTTTCGCCTCCATTACATAGCGCAGGGCTATCTCGATAAGCGCCATATAGAGAATCTCCTTCTCATTCTTGGGGCCCTTGTATCTGGATGCGTATGCGTTGACCGTCTGCGTGATAAGGCTTGCCGCGTCGCGATAGAGCGGCTCGTCCTCAGGTCGCACGTTTACGGGGATGTCCGTATCGTAGACGTGTAAGCGTATGCGTAGTTTCTCGTTGTTTTCTTCTGCCATTATCGTGGTAATAACTTTAAGGTGTCACTATTCGTCGTCGTGCTTTCCGCTTATAAGCGCGATGCACTTGTTGACGTCGCGTATGAGTTGCGAGACTCGCTTCTGCGCCGCCTCCATGTCGCCGTCTGTTATTGCCACCATCCTCGCCAACTTCAGGTTAGTGTATTCCTCACGTTGCTTCCTGAGCTGTTCCTCAAGGCTGCTGACATCAGCCTTGAGAGCGTCTATGGCGGAACACAGTTGGGCGTTCTGCAGCTTCAGTTCCTTATACTGCAGTATCATCTGTCTCACTCTGGTGGTGAAGACATCAACAGCTGTCTCGTCTGCGTCCATAATGCTACGTTTGGGTTACAAAATTATATGATTTTAGCGAATGTCGCAAATTATTATTGCGATTTTATGCACTGACAGTCACGATTTCCACGCACTATAGCACACTGTATTATTTCTTCTTGTCGTCGTCGGCATCAGCAGGCTTCGGCTCTTTCTTTGCGAGCATCACCACCTGATAGACGAAGTCGGTTATCCATTTCTGTGAGAAACCAAGGCGATGGTTATACTGGCGGATAGCCACAACGGTCTTTAATGTAGCTGCGTCGCTGTAGTCGTTCTTGGTGAAGATTTCACCCACGGTCTTCTCCGTCATCTTGTAGAGCGCGTTCTTGAAGAAAGAGGGAAGGCGGAGCTTAAACTTCATGAGGTTGCCCATAAGCATCATCAGATCCTGCGTGAATCCCTGGAACTGCACGAGATAAGTCTGAACGTCCTGCATCTTGCGGCAGTTCTTGCGGATACTCTGGTCTATTTCCTTGAAGAACAAATCGTCGGTACCGTATATCTCCTTGAGCATCTTACGGCACGCTGTCTTCTCTCCCACTCCAAGCTTGTTGTTTACGGTCGGCACGTGGAGCGTGGTCTTGAACACGCGGAGGTCAGGCAGAGCTGCAAGGTTGGTGATGCCAACGTTGGCTGCTATGGACGCTTGGAAATAAACACGCACAAGCTGCATGTAGTCTTCCATTCCTCCCGTCTTGTTATTGTCGTCTTTCTTTCCGAAAAGTTTTGATAGAAATCCCATTTGTTTTCTGTTTTAATATTTTGATTTTAAACGCATATTTCTGCAAAATTACAAAAAAATCCTAATTTGCCCAAAACATTTACCATACATTATAATACTAAGGCATGATATTATAAAAATAACACTACGGTGAATCAAAAAAGGTATAAAAGGGTTTCGTGTATCGGTCTTTATTAGTAACTTTGCAAATTAATAATATATTATTTTTGTTAGTTAACTATAATAGACAAAACTCAAACACTGTAACGACATGAAAGGTATAGTTTTAGCAGGAGGGTCGGGCACACGTCTTTACCCCATCACAAAGGGCATCAGCAAACAGCTCATCCCTATTTTCGACAAGCCCATGATATATTACCCCATCTCCGTCCTTATGCTTGCAGACATAAGGGAAATCCTTATCATATCCACACCTACCGACTTACCGATGTTTAAGCGTCTGCTCGGCGACGGTAGCGACATGGGAGTGAAGTTTGAGTATGCAGAGCAGCCTTATCCCGGCGGACTGGCACAGGCATTCATCATTGGCGAAGAATTTATCGGTAACGACAGCGCTTGTCTCGTACTCGGCGACAACATCTTCTACGGTGCAGGCTTCACACAGCTGCTGAAGGAGAGCGTAGAGAACGTTGATAAGGAAGGAAAGGCCACTGTCTTCGGCTATTACGTCAATGATCCGGAGCGCTACGGCGTAGCTGAGTTTGACGCAGAGGGCAAATGCCTTAGCATCGAAGAGAAACCGGAGCATCCGAAGAGCAACTATGCCGTTGTTGGACTGTATTTCTATCCGAACAGCGTAGTTGAAATAGCTAAGAACATAAAGCCCAGTGCTCGTGGCGAACTGGAAATAACCACCGTCAACCAGGAATATCTGAAGCGTGGCGAGCTGAAGGTGCAGACATTGCAGCGCGGCTTCGCATGGCTCGACACCGGCACACACGACAGCCTCTCGGAGGCCAGCACATTCATTGAGGTGATAGAGAAACGACAGGGTCTGAAGGTGGCATGTCTGGAAGAGATTGCCTTCAAGAAGGGCTGGATAGACAGCGAGCGTCTCCGTGAGGTGGCGAAGCCGATGGCAAAGAACGAATACGGAAAGTATCTCATCAGACTTGCTGACGGAAAGTAAAAAAGAGGAAAAAACAATACAAAAAAGATAGGTAAACAGATAAGATTTAAAAAAATCCCCAAAAGGTAACAAAAAAAAGAAATGGAAGTAAATAACCAAGATTTGTACAACACGCAGCAAGAAACCGAAGAATCGTCGTCCCTTAATTTCGGGATGATATATAAGATGGTGGTCCTTAACTGGAAATGGTTCGTCCTGTCTATAGCACTGTGCTTGGGAGTAGCTTACACCTACCTCAGGTACAAAACCCCCATTTTCCAGTCAACCGCCAAATTGCTTATCAATGACGACGACAACACGAACAAATCCAACGGAGTGAACGCACTCCTTAACTCGCAGACACTCGGTCTCGTATCCAACTCAACGGGTATCGACAACGAGATGGTGCTCCTCAAGTCGTCTCGCCTTGCCGGACAGACCATCTCAGACCTCAAGCTTTATGTGTCGTACAAGATGAAGGGTCGCGTGGCTGACCACCTTCTCTATAAGAACCAGCCCATCACTGTCGACATCGACAGCAGCAGCCTGTCTAACCTCAAGGCGCCGATAAAGCTCGAAATCACACGCGAGGAAGGATCGTTCCACATCACGGGCGAGTATACGTATGTACCTTCTGACCCGGACAAGTTGCCGAGCGAATACACCATCGACCGTACCGTAAAGGATCTGCCTTTCACGCTCAACACCAGCGTAGGCAGACTCACCTTCTCGCACAACGGCGTCAGCATGCTTCCTGAAGAGAAGAAGCTGAAGGTAACCATCCTTCCTGTACAGATGGCAGCTGCCAAGTACGTAGCAGCGCTTGACGTAGCGGAAGAGAACAAGAAGGCCACCATCGTGGACATGACATTGGCTGACGAGGTGCCGGCACGCTCATGCGACTATCTCAAGCAGCTCGCAGTCTGCTACAACCGCCAGGCCAACGAGGACAAGAACGAGATAGCCATTCGTACAGAGAGATTCATCAACAGCCGTCTGGAGAAGATCAACCACGAACTGGGACAGACGGAAGGCAACTTGGAGACGACAAAGCGTCAGTACGGCATTGTAAGCACAACGGCAAACTCAGCATTGTCGCTCAGCAACTCAGACGAGTTTGCAAAGCAGATAGCCGATATGAGCACACAGTTGGAGCTGCTCAGAAGCATCTCAGACTACATCAACGACCCTGCCAACAAATACCAGTTGCTGCCATCTAACGTAGGACTGGCAGACGCTTCCGCCAGCTCGTTCATCACCAAGTACAACGAGGTGGCACTGGAGCGCACGCATCTGCTTCGCACGTCAAGCGAGAACAGTCCCGTGGTTACACCTTTGACAGCACAGTTGGACGAGCTGCTCACAAGCATCCGCCGCGCCATCAAGCAGGCCCACCACGCAGCAGAGATACAGCGCAACGACCTGCAGCGCCAGTACAGCCTCTACAACCAGCAGATACAGTCAACACCGCAGCAGGAGCGCATCCTCACTCAAATAGGACGTCAGCAGGAGGTAAAGTCAGGACTCTACCTCATGCTTCTCCAGAAGCGCGAGGAAAACTCTATCTCTCTTGCTGCCACTGCCGACAAGGGAAAGCTTATCGACGATCCGCAGTTCATTGGAAAGGTTAGCCCCAAAGGGTCAATGATTATGCTCATTGCGCTCGTCCTCGGTCTTGCCATCCCCGCAGGCATCCTCTTCCTCATCGAGTTCTTCCGTTACAAGATTGAGGGACATGACGACGTTGCCGCGCTTACCAAGTTGCCCATCATCGGCGACGTGGCTATTGCCAGCGACCAGGCAAAGACAAAGGCGGACATCGTGGTGCACGCCAACCAGAACAACCTCATGGAGGAGGTATTCCGTTCCATACGTGACAACATCAAGTTTATGCTCAAGAAGGGAGAGAACACCATCATGTTCACGTCTACGACACCAGGCGAGGGCAAGACGTTCACCGCAGCCAACCTTGCCGTAAGTTTCGCATTGCTGGACAAGAAGGTGGTAATCGTTGGTCTGGACATCCGTAAGCCGCGTCTCGCCGAGCTGTTCGAGATACCCGACCATCATCATGGCATCACCAACCTTCTCGTGAAGGAGAACCCGACAATGGAGGACATCAAGAAGCAGATTCTGCCTTCAGGCGTAAACGACAACCTCGACGTGCTTATGGCTGGTCCTATCCCGCCCAACCCGTCAGAGTTAGTTTCGCGCCAGTCGCTTGACATCATCATCGGTCAGCTTAAGGAGCATTACGACTACGTCATTATCGACACCGCTCCTGTCGGTTTGGTTATCGATACACAGCAGATAGCCCGCATAGCCGACCTTACTGTCTATATGTGTCGTGCCGACTACACACCGAAGTCAAGCATAGCATTCATCAACTCTCTAAACGCGGAAAACAAGATGCCGAATATGTGCATCGTCATCAACGGCATCGACATGGCGAAGAAGAAGTACGGCTACTATTATGGTTATGGCAAGTATGGCAAGTATGGCAAGTATGGTAAGTACGGTCATTACGGCAAGTACGGTAACTACGGCAAGAGCTATGGCAGCTATGGCGCCAACTACGGCAGCTACGGCAACTATGCCAACAGTGGCTACGGCAACCGCAACGACAACTCGATAAAGGTGTAAGTCTATAGAAACAGACTTCATATAAACATTAACGAACAAGAGAATTTAGAGAAGTTCTTGCCCAGGCAGGAGCTTCTCTAATTTCTTAAAGAGAACACCCCTATATATACATTATATTAATACAGGAGAAAAACTATCATGGTAATAGCAGTAGATTTTGACGGAACAATAGTGGAGCACGAATATCCCAAGATAGGCGAAGAGATACCGTTTGCCACCGAAACACTGCGCATGCTCATCAACGACCACCACAAGCTCATCCTCTGGAGCGTGCGCGAAGGCAAGCTGCTGGACGAAGCCGTGGAATGGTGTCGTGAGCGCGGCGTGGAGTTCTATGCCATCAACCGCGACTATCCAGAGGAGACCACACAAAACAACAACCATTTCTCCCGCAAGCTGAAGGCAGACCTCTTCATCGACGACCGCAACTTGGGCGGACTGCCTGACTGGGGCATGATTTACCGCATGGTTCGCGAACATCTTACATGGGCTGACCTTATGAGAAGCGCAAGGTCAGGACTAAATTCGCAGGACGCCCCGAAGCGCAAGAAGAAGTGGGGACTGTTCTAAAAAAATACGGAGACAGATAATATATGATTGATCGCGCCACCGTAGAACGCATCAAGGACGCCGCCAACATTGTGGACGTGGTGTCCGAGTTTGTAACGCTGCGGCGCAGCGGAGCAAACTATAAGGGACTGTGTCCGTTCCATGACGAGAAGACACCGTCCTTCATCGTGTCGCCGGCACGCGGCACATGCCATTGCTTCGGATGCGGAAAGGGAGGCAATCCCATCAGCTTCATCATGGAGCATGAGCAGATGACCTATGTGGAGGCACTGAGATGGTTGGCAAAGAAATACCACATCGAGATACATGAACGCGAGCTGTCCGAAGAGGAGAAGCGTGAGCAGAGCGACCGTGAGAGCATGTTCATCGTCAATGAATGGGCGATGGGCTATTTCAGCGACAAGCTGCACAACGACCCAGACGGCGTCGCCATCGGCATGCAGTATTTCCGCAGCAGAGGTTTCAGAGACGACATCATCAAGAAGTTCAAGCTCGGCTACGACCTGCAGAACGCCAGAGCGCTGGCAACGGAAGCGCTTAGCAAAGGCTATAAAGAGGAGTTCATCCTCAAGACCGGCATCTGCTATAAGACAGACCGCGGCGACCTTATCGACCGCTATGCAGGACGCGTCATCTTCCCGTGGATAGGCATCAGCGGAAAGGTGGTGGGATTCGGAGGACGACTGCTCGACTCGCGCACCAAGGGCGTAAACCAGAAGTACGTCAACTCGCCCGACTCGGAAATTTACCACAAGGACCGCGAGCTTTACGGCATCTATCAGGCAAAGAAAGCCATTGCCAAGGAAGACCGCGTGTTTATGGTGGAGGGATATACGGACGTCATCTCAATGCACCAGTGTGGCATTGAGAACGTCGTGGCAAACTCGGGTACGGCTCTTTCCGTACACCAGATTCACATCCTTCACCGCTTTACGTCTAACATCACCCTGCTATACGACGGCGATGCAGCCGGCATTCACGCTGCCATGCGAGGCACCGACATGCTCCTTGCCGAGGGAATGAACCTCAAGGTGTTGCTTCTCCCCGACGGCGACGACCCCGACTCGTTCTCACGCAAGCATACGGCAGCCGACTTCCGCAAGTACATAGAGGAACATCAGACCGACTTCATACAGTTCAAGACAGACCTTCTGCTCAAGAACGAGCGCGACCCGCTGAAACGGTCGGAGGCCATCAATTCCGTAGTACGAAGCATATCGTTCGTCACCAATCAGGTGTTGCGCGACACTTACCTCCACGACTGCTCCGTGAGAATGGGCATTAACGAGGCTACGCTAATCAACACCCTGAACAACTTCATACGCAATAACCGCGAAAACCGCTTCCCAGATGCGGCACGCGACCCGCAAGCACAGCAACAACCGACAGCACAACCGCAAGTGGTGCAGGACGTCACTCCCGTGCAGCAGGCATCGAAGGTGGAGCGTATGCTCGCCGAACTGATCATCCGTCACGGCGAAACCGTAATATTCGACAATGTGGAGACGGAGGACGGTCAGACCGTCAGCCTCAACATCGCCCAATACATCGACTATAACCTCAGCATTGACGGACTCAGCTTTCAGAATCCTCTCTTTGCTCGCGTACTGAAAGACGCCGTGGAGCACAGTCAGGACCAGGGATTCTCCGCCGAACAGTTCTTCCTCAATCACGAGGACATCGAGATTTCGCGCATGGCAACGTCCATCTGTATGGACCAGTATCGCCTGCTTGAGGAACGTAAGAAGACGTCTCAGGACGAAGAGAAAAGCAATGAGGAAAAGCGAGAGGAGGCAGAAAACCGCATCACGGACCTTCGCAAGCAGACCGAACACCTACTCAACGACTTCCGCATGGACTACGTGGAGCAGCGCATGAAGCAGCTTCAGAGTCAGATAACACAAGCCGCAGCCGACCCTGTCAGCCTGCAGCAGTTGCTTGAGGAATACAAGATGATGCACGAATTGAGGTCGAAGGTGGCTAAGCTGCTCGGCAACAACATCATCGTCTGATGGGAAAGGCTATTAAAAGCCGAATAATAAAGACTATAAAAAAGCATACACTTGGCGGCGCAGGTCGGAGTAATCCTGCGCTGCCATGAATATCAAACCAAAACAACACGTATTTATATGTATTACATTGAAAAGACCATGGAGATTTCGGCATGTCACTGCCTGAAACTCTCATACGAAAGCAAGTGCCAGAACTTGCATGGTCACAACTGGATTATCACAGTCTACTGTAAGTCAAGTGAACTCAACGAGGACGGAATGGTCGTAGATTTCACGCACATCAAGCGCCTCGTCAGCAACCGCCTCGACCACGCCAACCTCAACGAAGTGCTGCCCTTCAACCCCACGGCAGAGAACATCGCACGCTGGGTGACGGAGCAGATTCCGCAATGTTACCGCTGCATGGTGCAGGAGAGCAGGGGCAACAAAGCCATTTATGACGCAACAGAATAGACGGAGGAACGAAAGATGAACAAAAAGAGAGTTAACGACATCTTCTACTCGCTGCAAGGCGAAGGTCACAACACCGGACGCGCCGCCATCTTCATACGCTTCTCGGGATGTAATCTCAGATGTCCGTTCTGCGACACCGACTTCTCCCGATACGACGAGCTGACCGATGACGACATCATCGAGCGCATCAAGGACTTCCCCTCTCGCTTCGTGGTTCTCACCGGAGGCGAGCCGTCGCTGCAAGCAGACACACCACTCATTGACAAGCTGCATGCCCACGGGTACGAAATAGCCATGGAAACCAACGGCACACATCCCGTCCCCGCAGGCATCGACTGGACAACATGCTCCCCGAAAGGCGTCACCAACATTAAAAGTTGCGACGAGCTGAAGGTGATATTCGAGGAGACCACCACTACGCCCGACGACCACGGCATACAGTCGCGCTATCGCTATCTGCAGCCATGCGACGTCGGCGACGCGGAGCGCAACGCACGCACCATACAGCGCTGCCTCGACTACATCCTGCAACACCCCGAATGGCGTCTGTCACTACAGACACATAAGCTTGCCGGATTCAAGTAAAAAACAAAAGAAATGCTCGCCGGAAAGAAGTAAAGGAAAAGGATATGGTATACATCCACTGGATATTCCTGCTTATCTATATCATGGTTATCGTAAGCATCATTGTTACGATACTCATGGACAACCGTCAACCAGCCAAGACGATGGCTTGGGTGATGGTGCTCCTTTTCGTCCCTGTTGCGGGCATCATTCTCTACATCTTCTTCGGACAGAACACGCGGAAGATGCGATTTATCTCACAGCGGTCGCTCGACCAGTTGTCGAAGCGGCAGATGCTGGAATTTGTCGAGCAGCGCGAATTGCGTATGCCCGACAAATTCCAGTCGCTTGTCCGCCTCTTCACCAACCAAAGCCTCGCCTTACCCTTCAAGGACAATGAAGCGGAATTCTATACCGACGGCTATCAATTCTTCCCTGCACTGCTGCAAGCCATCAGCCGCGCCCGACATCACATCCATCTTGAGACCTACATCTTCGACGACGACCCGTTGGGTCGTCTCATCGCTGACGCCCTCATACAAAAGGCGAAGGAAGGCGTCGAGATACGCGTCATCTATGACGACGTGGGCTGCTGGCGTGTGCCGAGTGCCTTCTTCGAACGCATGAAGAAGGCTAGCATTGACGTCTGCGCCTTCATGCCTGTGAAATTCCCTGCTTTCACCAGCAAGGTGAACTATCGCAACCACCGCAAGGTTTGCATAATCGACGGCATAGAGGGATTCACCGGTGGCATAAACATAGCCCTGCGCTACGTGAAAGGCATGCGTAACGGCACGCTGCCGTGGCGCGACACGCACATGCGACTCAGGGGCAGCATCGTCTACGCCCTGCAACGCGCCTTCCTCGTCGACTGGTATTTCGTCGACCGCACTCTTGTCACCAACCGCACTTATTATCCCCCGATGCCGTGGAAGATAAGCAACGACTGCCTCGCACAGATGGTGACGAGCAGCCCCATTGCGCCCTGGCCCGACATCATGCAGGGCTACGTGCGCATCCTGCTTGAGGCAAAGAGCTACGTCTACATGGAGTCGCCCTACTTCCTGCCCACCGAGCCAGTGCTCTTCGCCATGCGCACCGCTGCTCTCGCCGGCGTGGACGTCCGCCTCATGGTGCCGCGCCACAGCGACTCCCACCTCCTTGAATGGGCAAGCCTGTCGTATGTGGTGGAGACGCTTGCAGCGGGAGTGAAGATAAAGCTCTACGAGGGCGGATTCAATCACAGCAAGCTGCTCGTAGCCGACGACGAAGTCAGCACATGCGGTTCCACCAACATCGACTTCCGCAGCTTCGAGAACAACTTCGAGTCGAACGTCTTCTTTTACGACCGCCAAATGGCATTACGCATAAAAGAGCTGTATATGGCAGACGAGGCACAATCCGTCGACTTCAACGACGTAGACACCCTAAGACACCGCCCATACCTCCACCGCTTAACCGAATCGCTCTTCCGTCTGCTGGCGCCGCTGCTGTAACTGTGAATACATACCTTTTTACATTTGGAAACATTATTATATTTGGCAATGTCGCGAATAATGCTTAACTTTGACAACACAGACAATAAAGCGCACCATTATGGCAAGAAAATTATATCCGATAGGCATTCAGACATTTGAGGAGATACGCAGAAACGACAACCTCTACATCGACAAGACGGAATACGTCTACCGTATAACCCATACGGACGGCAAGTATTTTTTCCTGTGCAGGCCGCGCCGTTTTGGCAAGTCGCTTCTTGTCTCCACCATAAAGAGTTATTTTGAGGGCAAGCGCAAATTGTTCGAAGGTCTTGCCATCGAGAAACTGGAGAAAGAATGGAAAGAATATCCTGTTCTTCTCTTTAGTTTTGCAGGTGGCAAGCACATGGAGAAAGAACAACTTGAACGCTATCTCTTATTCCTCTTACACAACAACGAGGAACGATTTGGCATTACATGCGATTCGCCGGACCCAAACGTACGCCTCCTGAATCTTATAAATAAGGTGTACGAGATTACGGGCAAACAGGTGGTGGTATTGATTGACGAATACGACGCTCCATTGCTTGACGTGGTACACGAAGACAACAGCCTCGAGATATTGAGAAGCGTGATGCGTAATTTCTTCAGTCCGCTGAAAGACTGCGACCCTAAATTGCGTTTTGTTTTACTTACCGGCATTACCAAATTCTCACAACTTAGCATATTCAGCGAATTAAACAATATCGCAAACATAAGTATGGACACGCCATATTCAGGCATTTGCGGCATCACAAAAGACGAATTGCTCACACAGATGAGCGACGACATCGACAGACTGGCTGAGAGTATGGGAGCAGACCGAGAATCGACAATAGCCAAGCTGAAAGAATATTATGATGGCTATCACTTCACGTGGCCTTCGCCTGACGTATTCAATCCGTTCAGCCTGTTAAGCTGTTTCGCCAAGCAGAACATCGAAGCGTTCTGGTTTGCCTCAGGAACTCCTACTTACCTGTTGGAAATGCTCCGTAAATATGATGTGGCACCATCTAAAATAGGCAACTTCTATGCTCCTAAGACAGCATTTGATGCTCCTACGGAACGAATGACCACCATCACACCATTGCTTTACCAAAGCGGATATGTGACAATCAAGGACTATGACAAGGAAACCGAGCTTTACCATCTCGACATTCCTAACATGGAAATAAGAATAGGATTGTACGAAAACCTCTTACCCTATTATCTTGACCGCGATACAGACGCGGGCAGAGTGGTTATTGCCAGAATGTCCTCTCTTATAAAGCGTGGAATGATTGACGACGCTATGCAGCTTCTCAAGACATTCTGGGAGACAGTTCCTTATTGTGCCAACACCGACTACGAAGGCCACTATCAGCAAGCCATGTATATAATCTTTGCCCTGCTCTCACACTTTCGCATTCAGGTGGAACAACATACATTCAACGGCAGGACTGACATAACAATGGAAACGTCCGACACCATATATATTATGGAATTGAAGTTCGGAAAGTCTGCACAGGATGCTCTTGACCAAATAAACGCTAAGCATTATGACAAGGCTTTTGCTATGAGTGGCAAGAAGGTGGTGAAGATGGGCATCAGCTTCGAAGTGGACACCAATAAGAACGTCATGATGGAATGGATAAGATAACAACAGCTATGGACATCGAACAAGTCAGAGACTTCACGCTGTCGTTATTCGGCGTGACAGAAGACCAGCCGTTTGGCGACGACAACGTCACCTTCCGCGTTGAAGGCAAGATCTTTCTTTGCCTTTGGCTGGGAAGCGGGCGATATGAGATGCGGGACGGGATGAGGAGGTTCGCATGCAAGCTGAGTCCTGAGAGAAACGAGGAACTGCGCGAACAATACGAAGCCGTCACTCCTGCCTTTCATTGGAACAAGAAACACTGGAGCGACGTCTTCTATGAGCAGCTTGAGCCAGAACTCGTGATGACATTAATAAAAGAGTCGTACGAACTCATTATCAGCAAGCTGCCCAAAGCTGTAAGAGAAAAAATTTTCAAAAATCCTAATGCGGACGGCGGTTCTGACAAAGACAATATTTGCATTTCTAATGCTCAATACTATTAGCCCGGCGCACAACAAAATCTTTGGTGCGAAATTCTTGAGTTTTGAGCGTTTAGAGACAAAATATTCATACACAGTGGGTTATGCGATTTTCTGACGAAACTTTATGAAATCAGACTCGCAAATGAGCCGTTTTATCCTGCAATAGAGCCTCTTTTACACTCTAATACCGTCACTATTATCATACAACAAAGCCTCTTTTGCGCTCTAATAGTCCCACTATCAGAGTGTAAAAGAGGCTTTATCGTTAAGCACGGGTGCTGTTTGCACAACAAAACACCGTAAAAACAGTAAATCGGAACTCTATAATCAATTTTTATTTTGTAACAGCTTTTTACCGTTTAGACGATATTTGCATAGTGTCATTTTCTTGATATTTTGTTTGTTTTAGTATTCCCTATTTCAGCTTTATAATGTCCGTCCACCTTGTTGTCGGGCATTGGCTTTTACGCTCCCTTCTGATAGCATCCGCAAACTTCTGCCCTTTGCCATACTGCTGCGAACTGAGCACCACCGTCTCCGTACCCTCCACCTTATTAAGTCGGTCAACGGCACTGTCAAGGCTCTGCATCTGCCTGTGACGGTCAGCATCGAAGGTGAAGAGATCGGTCTGAATGGCGTTGTCCGGAACCACTCCCAACAGTATCACGCCCGCCTTCTTATACATTACGTCAGCACGATAGATGCGCTTCAGGCATGCCGTGGCAGCTTTCACGATTTCGATGGTTGACGCTGACGGCATGCGGAGCGTCTGTTCCGTCATGTTCCAGTATTGTGTCAGGTCAGTACGGAAGTGGTTGGTGTCCACAAAGACGCCCACCACCGTAGCCACCGACCGCTGCCGACGCGCCTTCTCCGCACAACGGGCAGCAAAGTTGGCGATGTGAGTGTGCAGAGTGTCGAAGTCGGAAGTCATGTCACGGAAGCTCCTGCTCGTGCATACGCTCTTCTTCTTGGCTGGAATGTCATCCGGAATGCAGTCAACACCGTTAAGCTCCGCCCACGTGCGCTCCATTATTACGGTACGGAACGTGGCGCTCACCCACGATCGGGCATGAGAGGCGAAGTCGTACGCCGTCTTTATGCCCATGCTCTCGAGCCGTGCCTGATAACGTCTGCCGATGCCCCACACCTCCCCGATGGGATAGAGTTGCTCAGCCTTTATGCGCCGTTCTTCGGTGTCGATGACGCAGCAATGACCGTATCCGGCGTATTTCTTGGCATAGTGCGACGCCATCTTCGCCATTGTCTTCGTGGGCGCGATGCCGATGCTCACCGGCATGCCCACCGACTGCATCACACGGTCGTGCAGCGCGACGCCCCATTCATGCAGCTCGTCCACGGTAAACCCGTCGAGCACGGCGAAAGCCTCGTCTATGGAATAGCGGAAACACTCCGGCGCCATATCGCGTATGATGGTCATCACGCGCCCGGTCATCTCGCCGTAGAGTTCATAATTGGACGAGAACGCCTCAATCTTCACACCTGGAAACATCCTTCCGAGCTGGAAGTAAGGCGTGCCAGCCTTGATGCCCAACCGCTTCGCCTCAGCACTACGCGCGACAACGCAGCCGTCGTTATTGGAGAGAACGACGACCGGCTTGCCTTCAAGGTCGGGACGAAAGACACGCTCACAACTCACATAGCAGTTGTCGCAGTCGCAAATGGCGTAATATTTCATGCTGGTTATACGTATATATTAATAACGTATAGTGAGGGTGATTTATTGCAATAAAATCAAAAGTCTCACGTGTTTCGTTTTGTAATGCGCACGGTTTTCACTACCTTTGCATTACAACATTCTTGTAACAACATTAATGCAATCACGTTATGACACACATACTCAGACCATTGACCAATCCGTTTGTGTCGCAGGGATACGAAAGTCCTGAATATTTCTGCGACCGTAAGGAAGAGACAGCTGAAATCCAAAGAAATGGTATATAGGGATTTTCCCCCGTTTTTTAGGGCATATCCTTTTGCTGGCTAAAGGATAAATACTAATTTTGCAGCTCAAAGAGAGATGTATAAACATTCCCACAAATAAAAACACGCTTATGAAAAAGATTTTCCTTATCGCAATGGCGATAATCACCCTCTCCCTGTCAGCACAGGCACAAGCCTATCGTGACAGCCGCTATTACAACAATAGCACCGGCAGACTGGAGTATACCTATCATCATCATGACGGCGTAATCGGTACGGGCGACGTCTATTACGGACTGCGCCTCGGACCAGCCTTCTCTACGGTCAACTCAGACGACCAGGCTCTCGACGGAGGCGACTCGCAGACGGGTCTTAACCTCGGAGCCGTGATAGGATTCGGACTCTCCGACACCACTCCCCTCTTCCTCGAAGCCGGACTCTTCTACGTTGAGAAGGGCGGAAAGAACGTCTTCGAGGGCAAGAAGATGACGTACGACCTCAACTATCTCCAGATTCCTATCGTGGCAAAGTATGTCATCGACATTGACGGCGACTTCTCCGTACAGCCTTTCTTCGGCGGCTACCTTGCTTGTGGCGTTGGAGGAAAGATCAAGAACTATGGCGACCGCCTTTCCGAAAGCTCGTTCTCACACAAGTATTTCCAGCGCTTCGACGGTGGTCTGCGCATCGGTTGCGGTGCAGCATACGACATGTTCTACTTGGATCTCGGCTACGACATCGGACTCTCCAACATCACTCATGACGAGTTCGACGCATCACACAATAGATGCTGGACACTCAGCTTAGGAGTAAACTTCTAAGCATAAAACACAAAAGCGGAATCCCCAAAGCCGGGATTCCGCTTAAAACTCAAAACTCCTAATTCACCTTATGTTCTTCCACATTCTTAAATCCGTTGAGGAAGTCGCGGGCAGCCATACGCTTCTTTCCTGCAGCCTGCAACTCAACAATCTCAAGCCATTCGTCTCCTGTGGCAACGAGCAGACGTCCGTGTTCTGCCTTTAACGTGCCGGGAGCGGCTCCTCCAGTGGCAACATTCGTCTTTGCCGTGCGGAAGACCTTCAGCACAGACGCAGCATTCTTTCCTTCCGCCTCACCACGGGGCGAGAGCGTTGTCCACGTGCCGGGATACGGACTAAGACCGCGCACGAAGTCGTACACACGCTTGGCTGGCAACGTCCAGTCAATCTCACAAGTCTCCTTGAATATCTTCGGCGCCGCATGCAAGGGCAGGTCCTCACGCTGCGGTTGTGCAGGAACGTCGCCGTCCTTCTCAATAACGAGGTCAACGGTGTCCTGACAGATACCAGCACCAAGCTCCATCAGACCGTCATACACATACTCCACGTCAGCGTCGTCCGGGATGGCGAACTCACGCTGCATGATTATCTTACCCGTGTCGATGTCATGATCGAGGAAGAACGTCGTAACGCCAGTCGTTGTCTCGCCGTTGATGACAGCCCAGTTTATCGGGGCTGCACCGCGATACTGCGGCAGAAGGGCGGCATGCACATTGAAGGTGCCGAAGCGGGGCATTGCCCACACCACCTCAGGCAGCATTCTGAAAGCCACCACCACCTGCAGGTCGGCATCATAGCCACGCAGCTCCTCAAGGAAAGCCTCATCCTTCATCTTCACCGGCTGGAGAACAGGCAACCCGTGCTCTAAGGCATATTCCTTAACAGCCGATGCACGCAGCACCGAACCATGACGACCTACTGGCTTATCAGGCTGAGTGACCACAGCCACAACATTATATCCGTTTTCCACAAGTCGCTTCAATGAGCCGACAGCAAAGTCGGGTGTTCCCATGAAGACAATACGCAAATCTTTCTTTTCCATCTTGTTTTATATCTATTCTTTCGTACAAAGTTACGAAAAAACAAGGGTGGGAAATAAACGTTGCCTTATTATTTTTCACAAAACGAAAAAAAACGTAACTTTGTATTTACATTCATTTGAAGTAACAACATAAAATTCAGAATATCAGAGATGACACAGAAAGAAGACATCAAGAACGCTGTAGAGACAATGCGCAAGGGTGGAGTGATACTCTATCCCACCGACACCGTATGGGGAATAGGCTGCGACGCCACCAACGCCGAAGCCGTAGCAAAGGTATATGCCATAAAGCACCGCGACGACTCGAAGGCGCTGATATGCCTCGCCGACTCCGTTGACCGCGTGCAACGCTACGTTAGGGAAGTGCCCGATGTGGCATGGGACATCATGGAGCTGGCGGAGAAACCCACTACCGTGATACTGGACGGCGCCGTAAACCTCGCGCCTAACCTCATAGCTGAGGACGGAAGCATCGGAATGCGCATCACCAACGAGCCGTTCTCCAAGGAGCTGTGCTACCGCTTCCAGAAACCCATCGTCAGCACCAGCGCCAACATAAGCGGCGAACCTGCTGCACAGAACTATGGCGACATCGCGCCCGAACTGCTCGAAGCTGTCGACTATGTTTGCTGGACAAGACGTCAGGAGCACAAGCCTCACACACCGAGCAGCATCATCAAGCTCACACGAGACGGACAAGTAACCATCATCAGAAAATGACATGGAATCCGAAGTCTTAATAAACGAGCCTAAGGAGACGCTGGGCGACCGCCTCTATAAATGGCGCACCACACACCTGTCCGAACGGCAGTCCACAATCATACTGGCGTTCCTCATCGGATTTCTCGCGTCGGTGGCTGCCTTCCTGCTCCACTCCCTGATACACGAGATACAGACGCTGCTCAGAACGGGCATCACGTCCGACTCGTTCAACTGGACGTTCCTCATCTTCCCTATCATTGGCGTCTATCTTACTTCCTTATTCGTCAAATACGTGGTGAAGGACAACATATCGCACGGTATCACGCGCATCCTGTATGCCATCTCCTCCAAGCAGTCGCGACTGAAGCGCCATAACTGCTGGACGTCAGTGGTGGCATCTGCCATAACCATCGGATTCGGCGGATCAGTAGGAGCCGAGGCACCTATCGTGCTTACCGGTTCAGCCATCGGATCCAATCTCGGACAGTACTTCCGTATGGACAAGAAGACGCTGATGCTGCTTGTGGGATGCGGTGCGGCAGCTGCCATTGCCGGCATCTTCAAAGCGCCGATAGCCGGACTGGTGTTTACGCTGGAGGTGCTGATGGTGGATCTCAGCATGGCGTCGCTTCTGCCTATCCTTACCGCAGCGGTCACCGCCACATGCTTCACGTATATGTTTATGGGAAGCGACTCGCTCTTCAATTTCCATCTGGACGGCGAATGGATTATCGAACGCGTGCCGGCAAGCATCGTGCTCGGCGTGGCTTGCGGACTCGTCAGCCTCTACTTCATCCGCTCCATGGGAGCCTGTGAAGGACTCTTCGCACGTCTGAAGGACAAGCGTTACGCCAAGTTGGCTTTGGGAGGCGTACTGCTCAGCTCGCTCATCTTCGTCTTCCCCGTGCTTTATGGTGAAGGCTATTCCGCCATAAACATCCTGCTCAACGGCGTCAGCGAAGCCGACTGGGAAGAGCTGCTCAAGAACTCGCTCTTCTATGGTCACGGCCATCTGCTCATCCTCTACATCGCCCTTGTGGTTCTCACCAAGACATTCGCCACGGCTGCCACCAACGGCGGAGGCGGTTGCGGTGGTACGTTCGCACCTTCGCTCTTCGTGGGAGCGTTCAGCGGATTCCTCTTCGCACGTCTTTGGAACATCTATCAGGTGGGCGTCTACATCCCTGAGAAGAACTTCACGCTGCTCGGCATGGCAGGAGTGATGGCAGGAGTGATGCACGCACCGCTCACGGGCATCTTCCTTATAGCCGAAATCACCAACGGATATAATCTCTTCATGCCGCTCATGATTGTGAGCATCTGCTCCGTTATGACCATCAGCATCTTCGAGCCGCACAGCATTTACGCCATGCGACTGGCTCGCGAGGGAAAGCTCCTCACCCACCATACTGACCGTTCGGTGCTCACGCTGATGAGCATGGAAAGCGTAGTGGAGCACGAGTTCACGTCCGTTCAGCTCGACATGCCGCTCGGCAAACTGGTTAACGCCATATCGAAGAGCCACACCAGCTTCATCCCCGTGCTCGACAATGCCGGTAGCATACTCGGCGAGATTGACATCACCAAGATAAGACACGTGATGTTCCGCGCCGAACTCTACAACAAGCTGACCGTAAGACAAATCATGCAGCCCGTCGCTGCAAAGGTGGGCGTCAACGACTCAATGGAGGAAGTGATGCGAAAGTTCGACCTTAAGGGCACTCGTTATCTTCCCGTCGTCAACAACGCCGGACACCTCACGGGCTACATCTCACGCACACGTGCCTACAGCATGTACCGCAAGATGGTGGCTGACTTCTCAGCCGAATAACAGTCTGTATGCATATAATATAAAATGGAGGGTATGTCACACCGACATATCCTCCATTTTCTTTTTATAGAATTAAAAAAAATCACAAACCTCATGTCCGATTTTTTCCGCTTATACGTTATATCTATGTAACAGTTATGAAACCAAGCGAATTCAACCATATAATCCTGCCCATGCGCGACGAGCTGTTAGGCTATGCGCGGAGTGTCACAAGGTCTGAGGATAATGCCGAGGACCTTGTGCAGGAGGTGATGCTACGGCTATGGGACATGCGCGAGCGACTTAGCTCCGAAGGCAGACTCAAGTCGCTCGCCATGACGATGGTCCGCAATATGTTTCTTGACCAGCAGCGCCATGAAAGCCATTCGGCGGCGATGCCAGACAAGATAGACATTGCCGTGGACGACCGGCGGGCGGAGCTTCGTGACGAAACAAGGATTATCCGTGACATCGTCGCACAGTTGCCGCCTCTCCAACAGCAGATTTTCCGCATGAAGGAAATAGAAGGCTATACAGCCGAGGAGATTATGCAGATAACGGGATGCACCGCTGACAATCTCAGGCGAAACCTCTCAAGGGCAAGAACAAAGATACGCGAGACTTACATTAAGATAATGATGAAAGGAACCATAAAATGACAAAAGACATAACACCCAAACCGCACGAGACCGATATACGCACGCTCATAGACCGCTATATGTCGGGCGACACCACCAATGAGGAGGAGACGACGCTGCGCACGTGGTTTCGACTGGCAGGAGATGACATGCCGGAGGAATGGCGACCGCTCAGAGCCTTGTTCAGCTTTGTGGACGAGGAACGGGAGACGGTGGAGGCAGACGAAGCCGAGACCGTATCCCCCACTCCCATACCGCCACAGCGCCGCGCCGCATTGCTGCGTGCTCTGCACCGCCCACGCATCTGGATATCGTCAGCGGTGGCTGCAGCAGCCGTCGCCCTCGTTATGCTTGTGCCGCCGACTGACAATGCCGTCACCCACACACAGCAAAACTATGCCGTCATCGACGGAAAGGTATACACCAGTCAGAAGGTTATAAACGAGCAGGTGGACGATGCCTTGCAGACCGTGTCTGTAGAAAACGACGATCCGTTCAGCGCCCTCGACCTTATGCAATAACTTTGACAACATTTAAACAACATACACTATGCATAAACTATTGGATATCATACACAAGCCTCCGTTGCTTACGGTCAGGACGGTTCTGATCGCTGTAATGACGCTGTTCGTGACGCTTCCGGGCCATGCACAGGAAGGACTTGCCGTGAACAGCATCTTCCTGCAGTACGGACATTCGAAGGGATGTAAGATGGTGGTGATGCAGAACACCAAGCTTCGAGGCTATAGGCTTGCCGTATACAAGAGCCTTACATATAATAATAAGTATGCCGCAAGCATCAACAACATCCTGAAGACAGACCGCCGGGCAGCGAAGAAGATTCGTGAGGTGGTGGACAACGGACGGATAGCCAGCGGCTATTATATGATGGCACCACTCCAGTCGGGCAATAACCGCTACATCCTCTTCAGCAATACCGACCATAACAAGGGAGCAGTGATATACATCGAAGGCGACCTGTCGCCGGAGGACATCATGTCGATATGTTATACTAAAAGATGGTGATAATAAAAGAAAAAGATTATTGATAACTTAACAACCGTAAAATATGAATATCAGAACATTGGTAATGGCGACAGCGTTAGTGCCCGCCGTAGCTTTCGCACAGGAAGCCACCACAAACGACACCACATACACCCCGAAGACCACCGAAGTGACCAGCGCATACGACACAACTTTTGTATTCAACCGCCAGAAGTTTGACATCAGTCAGAGAGGTGAGCGTACGGATGTCAGAGTGTATAAGAAGAACGGCACGGAGATGAAGAAGGTGAAAGAGACCGAGTTTCTTGACGGACAGGAGGTGGAGCAGGTATACATCACGTCGCCCTTCATCCCAAGAAAGACATACAAGCGCCGCAGTCAGGCATACAGCCACTATCCGTTTTTCTTCTTTGGTGCCAACATTCTCGCTGGTTCAGCTTTCGGCGTCAAGTCAGAAGGCAAGGAAATGTGCGACAGCAAGTCGGGTGAATGGGGATTTACTGCTTGTACGCTCGAGTGTCCGATAAGCAGTTCGTGGGCTGTGACGGCAGCGATTTCGTCGGCTCACGTCAGCCATCACTTCAAGACCGACTATATGCTCACTACCGTTGACGGTATAACAAGCATTCAGCCTTTCGCCGTTGGAGACAACAAGAATGACGAGCGTCCGTCGAAAAGCTACCTAAGCTATTGGGCTTTCCGCATTCCGATAATGCTGGAATGGTCAAACCGCATCGGTTCGGATGACATCTACGCAGCCTTCGGTCCGTCCATTGAGTTTCGTGCCAACGAGCGTTCACGCTATAAGCTCGGCAAGAGACACACGCTGACAAGAGATGTAAACATGAATCCCGTAGGAATAAACCTCGAGGCGCGTCTCGGCTGCGGCTTCTTCATGCTATATGCAAGAACAGCCCTAACCCCACTGCTGCGCACCAAGTACGCCCCTGAATGGCATCCGTTTACGGTCGGTTTCGGAGTAAGATTATAAAAGAGGCTCATTTATAACACAAGAGTGGCACTTTGGAAACGCCAAAGTGCCACTCTTGTGTTTTTATTGATTTTTAATTGACTTAATATACCTTTCCATTCCTCTCTTCACACATCCTATGCGGAAGATTACGCCTTCCAGCAATCCTACGGCAATGATGGTGGTGAGGATGCCGAGAAGAACGTCTATGATGTAGTGATGGGTGGAATATACTGCGGTCCACCAGATGCCCATGCAGATGAAAGCGAAGACGCAGGTGGTGAGAATATGCTCACGACTCTTCACGGCATAGATGGTGGTGACGAGCATGTATGCGGCGTGCAGCGAAGGCACGGCTGCGAACACGTTGGAGTTGTTGCAGTAGATGGAGTGGAAGACGGGGAAACCGACGAGCGTGTCGAAGCGGTCGAGTCCTGCCACGTTGCCCGGAGTGTTGAGGATTGGCTCAAAACCATAATGGATGGCATACCATGGTGGGGCGGCGGGATGGATATAGTAGCCCACGAAACCCACGAGGTTGACAAACAGGAAGGCTATGGAGAAGCGGAGATATGCCTCGCGCTTGCCTTTCAGATAAAGGTAGATGGCGAATCCCAGGGGCACGGGCACCCAACAAAGATAGAAGAAGCCTGCCATGAAGTCGGCGAAGGCACAGTTGTGGATGTTAAACCATTCGCCGGGAATGAGCGTGCCCGTGGCTGTGGTGATGCCGAAGAGGGAACGTTCTGCCTCGAAAAGCCCACGTATGTCTATCGGGCGAAACTCATAGTTGGGGAAGAATCGCATAGAGTCGTAGCTGACGGCGAACACCAGCCACGGCGCCAAAGCCAGTGCTATCTTGCGTGTGGGGCGCACGGCGAGAAGCACCAGCCAGAAAATAATGAGGTTAATGCTGAACACTTTGATAATGTCGTTTAAAGAAAAAATTACTTCTCGCCTCTGTCACGCTTGCCAAGCTCGCGGTAGCAATGGGCCACACGCCAGAAAGCGGTGAGATTGGCGAGGACGGCGATGATGATCATCGGCACCACCAGCACCCAAAGATTGGCGCATACGCCACAGAAGAGAGCTCCTACGGCTGTCACTACGACGCGCTCGGGACGCTGCATCAGACCCACCTTACACTCGATGTCGAGTCCTTCGGCACGTGCACGTACGTAGCTCACCATTACAGAGCCAACCATAGCGGCGAACGTAACGACGCCAGCCCAGTCCCACGAGCCGTGCATAAGGAGATAATAGCAGATGCCGAAGAGCGTGCAAAGCTCGCTGTAACGGTCGAGCGTGGAGTCCCAGAGGGCACCGAACGTTGACGACATTCCACCCATACGAGCCAAACGACCGTCCATCATATCAAACAGTCCGGCAAAGAGAATGACGCCACCGCTCCATCCTATCCAGGCATAAGCCTCGCATTCGGGCTGTTCTGCGGCATAGATGAACATCGCCATGGCTACGAGATTGAGGACGAAGCCTGTGGTGGTGATGAAGTTAGGGGTGATGCCAACCTTTATCATGCCTTTGATAAGCGGATTGATAATGGCGTAAATCACCTTCTGTAGAAAATCGCGATAATTCATATTTCTTTTTTATTTGTTTTATTATTCTGTTTTCTGTACCGACCTTCTGCCTTCATGAAAGACGAAGATGCGCTGCATCTGATAGTTCCACAGAACAGCCACAAGTACGGCAACGATGGCCTTGGAGATGACATAGTTGAGTCCTGTCATTTCCGTCACCTGACACGTGCCAAGCGTATTGAGGGCAATGCTCACTCCCCATACGAACATATAGCGCAGGGCAATGTATTTCTTCTTCATTCCGAAGGCGTGGAACACCCATCGATAGTTGATGGCGCAGTTTACCATTCCCCCGCTGACAGCGCCGATGAACGTGGCATACCCGTACCACATGCCGAAGATGTTGACGAGAGCGAGAGTAACGGCAAAGTCGGCGGCAGAAGCCACCCACGCAGAGCATTGCGCCTTTGAGAAAGTTATGATAGAGTGCTTTAAGCTTCCCATAATGGCGCTATGTTGTGTTGTGTGAAATTATTATTTAAGGGCGCGAAAATATTATATATAATATAATGTATAGAGATACGCCAGAACAGCCACGAAACGTGTCCGATAGTGGCACTATCATCCTACAAAGGTGCAAAATTAGTAGAAAAATATTAAAAGGCAAAAAGTTTTCTACCTTTTTTAAACTATTATATGTAACTTTGCAGCCGCAAAGCTAATATGTGGTTTTACGACACAAGGAAAGTATATTCGAAATCTATAATAGGATAAATTAGTATAAAACAAACGTGAAAAGGTCTTTTTTCGTTACATTGATGTTCTTGCTCTTGGCTGTTGTTGCCAAAGCGCAGATTACAGGAGAAATTTATGATACTGACGGTTACCCAATACCGTTGGCAAGTGCCATATACAAAGGACACCACGTCGCTGAAGCCAGCGACCTGGACGGAAAGTTCAAGATTGCACGCCATAACGGATGGGAACTGACGTTCAGTTCGGTGGGCTTCCAGCCGCAAACCATCAAGGTGGGTCCGAATACGCCGTCGCATCTTAAGATTGTCCTTAAGGATGACTCGCGCTCACTCGGCGAGGTGGTTATCAAGCAGAAGCGTGAGCGCTATTCGCGCAAGAACAATCCTGCAGTGGAGCTCATGAAGCGCGTAATCGCAGCCAAGAAGCGCACGCATCTTGACAATTACGACTATTATCAGTATAACAAGTACCAGAAGATTACGTTCTCGTTGAACGACATCAAGCCAGCCGATCTCGATTCGGGCAAGTTCAAGAACAAGGCTTACGTACGCGACCAAATCGAGACATCGCCCTACAACGGCAAGCTTATCTTGCCCGTTACGTACGACGAGACCGTTACACAGCACATTTATAGAAAGAACCCGCGTGTGGAGAAGGACATCATCAAGGGTCAGCGCTCCGAGGGTGTGAACAACGTGCTACAGACAGGAGAGATTCTCAACACCATGCTGCGCGAGGTGTTCACCGACGTGGACATCTACGACGACCACATGCGTCTGCTACAGTATCAGTTTACGAGTCCTATCGGCGAGACTGCCATATCGTTCTACAGATTCTACATTCAGGACACGGTCTACGTGGACCGCGACCTCTGTTATCACCTTGAATTCATCCCCAACAACCAGCAGGACTTCGGTTTCCGAGGCGAGCTGTACGTTCTCGCCGACTCGTCGCTGCACGTAAAGCGCTGCTCGTTCACGCTGCCGAAGACGTCCGACGTCAACTTCGTGCACGACATGAAGATTACGCAGGAATACGCCAAGCTGCCTAACGGCGAGTGGGTGCTCTCGAAGGACGACCTTGCTGCAGAGCTTACCCTGCTCGGCGCCAACACTCTTGTGACTAAAGCCACACGATATAATGACTATGCCTTTGACGAACTGCCGTCGAAACTCTTCAAGGGAAAGGCGAAGACAAGGCATGAGGCTGACGCGATGATACGTGACGAGGCGTTCTGGAACCAATACAGAACGGTAGAACTCTCGAAGGGCGAGTCGTCAATGAACGCCTTCATTCACCGCATCGAGCAGTCGAAGAACTTCAAATGGATTCTCTTCGGACTCCGAGCCTTCGCCGAGAACTTCGTTGAGACCGGCTCTTCACGCAAGCGTTCACTGTTCGACATCGGTCCGGTAACCACCATCATATCAAGCAACTTCGTGGACAAGTGGCGCTTCCGCCTCAGCGGACGTACCACAGCCAACCTCAACAAGCACCTCTTCTGGAACGGCTTCTATGCCTACGGAACAAAGTCGAAGAAGCATTACTACGGCACCGAGGTGACATACAGCCTCAACGCCAAGAAGAATGTGCCCTTCGAGTTCCCGCAGCGCAACATCATCTTCGAGACTGGATATGACGTAATGTCGCCTGCCGACAAGTTCCTTATCCATAACAAGGATAACATGTTCATGTCGTTACGCACTCAGAAGGTGGAGCAGATGTATTTCTACAACCGTCAGAAACTCTCGTTCGTGTATGAGACCGACTGGGGTCTGTCGTTCCATACATCGCTGAAGGCAGAGAGCAACGAGCCTACCGGCGACCTTTCATTCGCTCGTATGCCCGGCGTTGCCACCAATCTCGCACCCGACGGCAAGGAATATGTAAGGCAGATACGCACTACGGAGGGCAAGTTAATGCTCCGCTACTGCCCAGGACAGACGTTCATCAACACCAAGCAGCACCGCTGGCCCGTCAATCTTGACGCACCGGAGTTTACGCTGAGCCACACAATGGGCTTCAAGAACTTCCTCGGAGGTGAATACAAGCTCAACTACACTGAAGCAAAGATATACAAGCGCTTCTGGCTTGGCTCTTGGGGCTACGTCGATACCCACTTGGACGGTGGCGTACAGTGGGACAAGGTACCTTTCCCGCTGCTTATCATGCCGCCCGTCAACATAACGTTCCTCGAATGGGAGGGCACGTTCTCGATGATGAAAAACATGGAGTTCCTCACAGACCGCTATGCCTTCGGCTCGGTGGCATGGGATATGAACGGCAAACTGCTCAACCGCATACCGCTCATCAAGAAACTGAAGTGGCGCGAATATATCTCCGTAAAGGGAATGTGGGGCACGCTGACCGACAAGAACAACCCGTTCCTGGAGCGCAACCGTGCAGACAACACCCTCTTCCAGTTCCCCAACGGCGCACGCGTAATGGACAAGAAGACACCTTACTGGGAAGTGACGGTTGGTGTGCACAACATCTTCAAGCTCATCGCCATCGACTACGTAAGACGTATGAACTATAACGGACCAGGCATAAAGAAGAACGGCATCCGATTCGGATTTATGCTCAGCTTCTAAAATAAGAAGCCTACATATATAATATAAGAAAACGAGGTGTGCAAAACGCTATATCAGCAGTTTTGCACACCTCGTTTTTTATGACATAAACAGTAATTCAAAAAATCTTCGGCAATATGTAATAAATTCCAACTTAGGGCGTTAAATAGATATAGAGCATAGAAGAAACATATTGTCCAATTCAAAACCCAACGCCTATGACACATTATACCCCTGAAGAGGTTAAACCCTCAGAAAACACCCTGTCTATCATCCGCCAGATAGCACGTGCATACTGCGCGATAAAGAAGAACGGACGCAACGGGTCGTATTGCATGAACTAATATTAATCGTATAACCCCTAAAAAAGTAAAGAACAAACTCATAAACTTACAACAATAAATTCATGAAACCACTGATTTCGCCTTCCCTTCTTTCGGCAAATTTCCTTGACCTCAAAACCGACATTCAGATGATCAATGCCAGCGAGGCCGACTGGCTGCATCTCGACATCATGGACGGTGTGTTTGTTCCTAACATCTCCTTCGGATTCCCGGTGATAAAGGCCGTGGCGAAGGAATGTAAGAAACCGCTGGACGTGCATCTCATGATTGTGCATCCCGAGAACTACATCAGCCAGGTGGCTGCTACGGGCGCAATGATGATGAACGTACACTATGAGGCTTGCGTGCATCTTCACCGCACCATACAGCAGATTCATGATGCCGGCATGAAGGCAGGTGTTACGCTGAATCCCGCCACACCCGTATGTCTGCTTGAGGACATCATCGGCGATGTAGACATGGTGCTGCTGATGAGCGTCAATCCAGGCTTCGGAGGACAGAAGTTCATCGACGAGATACTCGCCAAGACACGCCGTCTGCGCCGCATGATTGACGAGTCGGGAAGCAAAGCATTGATACAGATTGACGGTGGAGTGAACGCCGAGACCGCCACGTTACTCGTAGAGGCGGGAGCCGACGTACTCGTAAGCGGCAGCTACATCTTCAAGGCAGCCGACCCGATTGCCACAATACACGATTTGAAGCAGCTCTAAGCAGAGCTGCTTTACACAGAGAGTTGCAGCGTTATGCCATTCTTACGTGCCGTACGGCGCATATTGATTATGGCATAACGCATGCGACCGAGCGCAGTGTTGATGCTTACATTGGTGAGTTCGGCTATTTCCTTGAACGAGAGTTCCTGGAAATAACGCATAAAGACAATCTCACGCTGGATGGGCGGAAGCGTATCAATGAGGCGCCTTACGTCAGCCATCACTTGTGTGTTGACGTAACGTCCCTCGATGTTGCCCTCAAGCACATCGTCACCACCCATATTTGAAAGGTCATTATCCTTTGTCACCTCCACGATATGACGCGAACTCATATCGCGATACCAGTCCATCACGACATTATGTGCGATGCGCATCATCCACGCACCGAACTTACCGCTGACAGTATAGCTGCCGTCCTGTAGGCGCACGATGGCCTTGACGAAGGTCTCCTGAAAGAGATCCTCCGCTGTCTCACGGTCGTGGACGACGAAAAGGATGTATGAGAAAAGCTTCGACTGGTTGCGTGACAACAGCAGGTCAAAAGCACGATTATTCCCATCGACATATGATAGGGCCAACTCTTCGTCGGTCATATCCTGCAATTTCTTCATCTTGTTATTATTTTTTTGTTTTTATGAAGTAAATGTTTCCGATAGGCTGTACGTTTTTTGATGTTGTTAATATTAAAGTTTCAAATAGGGGCAACTTGTCTTTTGTTTAAGTCATTGCAAAGATATCAACTTTTAACGTAACCGCCAAATAATACGACAACAAAAATCCGACAATATAACGTCAATATAATAGGGCATAAAAAAGAGGTTGGCGCAGGATGCTGCCAACCTCATAAGTCGATTTCGTAAAAAAATAGCGAAATCATCAAAAATGATATCGCAAATGTATAGCATATTTTTGACAATAACAAATAAAAGGGATGAAAAAATCAGAATTTAACATTTGGGCGCTTCCTTCGTCGACAGTTAGGAGATAATGTGGCTGAAAATTCTTAACTTTGCATTCTAAAACAACTAAACAATATGGGAAGAAACAAATACTCGCAAAGCGAGATAGACGGCATAGCGAAACTGCTGCGCCTTAAGAACGCCGCCAACCGTGCGCGTCAGAAAGAGATAAGACACCAGCTCCGCACACAGTACGAATTTAACATCTCTGACTTTAACGAGCCGGGAAAGGCTTTCGGAGAGAAGGAACTGCTGGACGCCATTCAGCGCCGAGCCATCCTGATATTGGACGACCGCACCATCGCCGACATGAAAGCGAAGAGACAGCGCGACCGTGAACGTGATGCTGCCGAACGTGAGCAGGAGGCCATCCAGACGGGAGAGCAGACAGACTGGAAGGAAGCCATGAAGCAATGGGAGGAATGGGAGGCCAAGGAAATGGACAAACTGGACAAATAAACGTTCTAACGCTCCATTTAACTGACTGGTAGTTCCTATTTTAACCTTATTTTAATGCGTATGTATTGGTACTATAACGGATAATGGCTAATTTTGCATTGTAACATAAAACGTAACACATACGACAAAAATTCATTAACCCTTAATTCCGCAACACTTTAGTTTAACATTATTTATAATATCCTGAGCAACAAT
>OLRA01000977.1_pt1 | contig 35976 bp, 53 predicted proteins | sample 1673011 | NCBI WGS metagenome assembly OLRA01 (sample SAMEA3136746, study PRJEB25190) | human gut metagenome | reverse complement strand
CCGACCGCGCCTCGGCGGTGCCGATGGTGCTGGTGTCCAGCGCGCAGCTTCTCCGCCGCTGCGACCCGGCCAAAGCCGACTACTACACCAAGGTCGCCGGCGTGAACGGCGACTGGGCGGATTCCGACGTGGGACTGTCCAAGCTCGGACTCACGGCCGGCGAGCTCCAATCGTTCCGCGCCTACCAGCAGCGGATGAAGGCCCAACGGAACATCGACCAGCTCAAACAGCAGCGGATGAATCCGCAGGACACGGAGGCGGCTGATGGCAGCGAATCCGAAAGCCCCGCCGGAACTGCAGCCGCTGCTGGACAAGGCGTACAGGGACTACCAGACCGACCTTGACAACCTCAGGGAGGGCGCGGCCGACGTCATCGAGAACATGGTCGAACGCGACCCCCTGAACGTCAAGGACGCGATCCGCGACTTCTCCCGCGACGCCTCCCAGCTGGCGAACGAATACTACGACACCGTGCGCGGCCTGTGGGGCGAATACGCGGGCATAGAGCTTGAGGACTTCGACCACACACAGCTCATCGACCCCGACCGCGCCCTCTGGCAGGTGCAGGGCGGCTTCAACAACACCGACTACAACGGCCTGACCTACACGCAGGTCAAGAACGGACAGTCACGCGCGGGAGCCACGATCGACGACCTGTGGCCCGATCTGGGCAACCCGGATGACGCGATGCAATTCGTCGCCGACATGATCAACGCCTCCGCACGCCTGACCACCCAACGCAACATGCGCATCGACCCGTCGAAACCACGATGGGCCAGAGTGCCGCGCGGAGCGAGGACATGCGCGTTCTGCACCATGCTCGCCTCACGGGGCTTCACCTACCTGAGCGAAGACTCGGCAGGTCTGGAGATGCAATACCACCGGGACTGCGACTGCCAGATCGTCCCCAGCTGGGGCCGCCAGACACTCGCCGGATACAACCCCGAACGGCTCACCGCCATGTGGCAGGAAGCCAGCAAGGAAGGCGGCGACTACCGGGAGAAGCTCAAGCGCATGCGCCGGAACAATCCCCTGGCGTTCACGGACGGCGTCTACCCGACGCCGACCATGTCGTGGGAGCAGTCCGTCAGGCTCCTGTCAATGAAGGGAGAGACCAAAGGCACGGCGGAATCCTGGTACCGGCGCCAGATCGCCGTCGGCGTCGACCCGAGCCAGGAGATTCTCGAACGGCACGAAATCGTGTTCCTTGAGAAGTTCAGGCGCTTGGGAGAGGAATACGAGTGGATACCGAAAAGCCATGACGGCAAGCCCAGCAACGACTTCCATTGGCTGAGCCACGAATGCGACGCGGAACTGAAATCGCTGGCCAGCCTGAAATACAGGAACGTGGCCCAACGCATCAACGACGCCGTCGTCGGCGGCGTCGAACAGGGCGTTGTCAAGGACGTGTTCGTACTGGACTTCGGAAGCACGAAACTGCCCGACAAGTTCGTCAACCAACTGTCGCTGTACAACGCCCGTCATGAATCCCACATCAAAGAGCTGTGGGTGTTCGACTCGGAAGGATTTCACCAAATCGTATTGAAATAGAAGAACGGGGATAACCCCCCGGATTATGTGCCGGTCTCAAGAGCCGGTTACGTGGGATCCCCGTTACCTCGATTCTACCATACGGCGGGTTGCCAGAGAGGCCGATCGGGGCCGACTGTAAATCGGCTGCTCCACGCCACGCAGGTTCGAATCCTGCACCCGCCACTCCACGCCGCCCGCACGGGTGGTTTTTTATGCCCGAAACGGGCCCCAACCATAGGAGGAACCATGACCGAAGAAGCCAACGGCAACCAGCAGGCGGCATCGACCGAGAACGGAGCGAAGCCGCCCGAAATCGACTACGAGGCTAAATACAAGGAGGCCATCGCCCATTCGCGGGAATGGGAGAAACGCGCCAAGGACAACAAAGCCGCCGCCGACGAGCTGCAACAGCTCAAGGAGGCCCAGCTGTCCGAAGCCGAGAAGACCGCCAAGCACATCAAGGAGCTTGAAGCCTTGAACGCCGCTTACGAGGCGGAGAAACAGCAGAACGAATGGAAATCGCAGGTCTCCAAGGAGACCGGCGTGCCCGCCTCGCTGCTGCACGGCGATTCGCTGGAGGCCATGAGCGCGAACGCGAAGGCCATCGACCAGTACGCGCACCCCAAGCCCAAGGGCATGCCCAACCAGGGCAAGACCCCCGACGGCAAGGCCGCCGGCGCCGACGAACGCGCATGGGCCGACAGCCTGTTCTCCAACCTCTGAACATCGACAAACCATCTGAAAGGAACACAACATCATGGCAATGGACACCAGCAAACTCCACCTGCCCAAGACCGTCGCCACGGCCGTCGTCAACAAGGTCAAGGAGACATCGACCATCGCGGCCCTGTCCCCGAGCAGCCCGCAGATCTTCACCGACAAGGAATACATGATCTTCAACGGCGCCGCCGAGGCCGACGTGACCGCCGAAGGCCAGACCAAGAGCTCCTACGAACAGGACCTGAACTACGTGAGCGGCAAGACGTTCAAGGTGCAGACCACAACCCGCATCACCAGCGAACTCAAATGGGCCGACGAGGACAACCGCTTCCAGATCATCCAGTCCATCCAGGCCGACCAGGCCGAGGCCATCGGCCGCGCCCTCGACTACGTCGTCTACCACGCCGTCAACCCCAAGACCGGCGAACCCCTCACCGGATTCGACGCGCTCACGGCCCGCGCCATGCAGGTCACCGCCGGAGACGACGACATCACCAACGTCGACAACCTGGCCGACCAGCTCAACGAGACCTACGACATCAACGGCATCGCCATCAGCCGCACGTGGGCCTCCCGCCTGCGCAAGATCCGCGTGCCCGCCACCGGCATGCGCTACTACCCGGAGATCCCGCTCAACCTGCAGGTCGGCACCCTCGACGGCATCAAGGCCGCCACCAGCGCCACCGTCAACGGGGCCAAGGCCAAGACACCCACCAACGTGCTCGCCATCATGGGCGATTTCAGCCTCATCAAATGGGGCATGGTGCGAGACATCACCAGCGAGATCATCCCCTACGGCGACCCCGACCAGACCGGCGTGGACCTCAAGGCCCACAACCAGATCGCCTACCGCACCGAGGCCATGTTCTCCTACGCGGTCGTCGACCCCAAGGCGTTCGCCGTGCTCAAGACCTCCACGGAAGCAGGTGCCTGATGGGCGCGTTCACCCAAGACTTCATCGTCCAGTCGGCAGGCAAGAAGAAACACAAGACCGGGGCCATGGACGTGCCCGCGCGCCTGTGGAACCCGGACGGCACGCCGTTCACCGCTTTCGGAGGCGTGAAGAAGGGCACGGCCGTCGCCACCGTGGCCGCCGCCGACGCAACCGTCTCGGCCGGCGCCGCGCCGACCAAGGCCGAGTTCGACGCCGTGGTGGCCGAACTGAACGAGACGAAACGGCAGCTGAACACGCTCATCGGCTCGCTCAGGACCGCCGGCGTCATCGGCTAAAGGAGCTCCATCATGGCCGACGAACAGCCGAATCCGTTCGCCACGCACGAGGACCTGGAGAAACGCTGGCATACGCTCACCCCCGACGAACAGGCGCAGGCGGACGAGCTGCTGCTCGATGCGGGCGAGAGCATCCGCAACCACGTGTCCGTCTACCCCGAGACCCGCGAGGAATCGTGGTGGACGGCGCACCGGCGCGGCCTCGAGATCGTGTGTTGCCAGATGGTGCGCACCGCGATGGAGCAGCAGGTGTCCGGCGTGCCCACGGGCGTCACGCAGAACACCGAGACCACCGGCCCTTTCTCCAACTCCTATTCGTGGGCTTCGCCGGACGGCTACCTGCGATGGAACAACGACTACCTGAGCGTTCTCGGCTTGGGTGGCCGGCGCGCCTTCGCGATCGACATGGCATCCGGGGAGGTGCTCTGATGGAACGCATCGACGTTTGGCGCGGTGAGCCTGAGCTCGACGCCGACGGCAACTCCGTGCAGGGCCCGCTGGAACTCGTCGCGAGTTTCGACGGGCTCGTGGCCCCGGTGAACACGCCGGAAACGTCCTCGGACGATTCGCAGGGCGTGACCTGGGACCACGCCATCTACATCCGTTCCAAGACCCCCACCGGCATCCGCGACACGGATGTCATCGGCGTGCGCGGCAGGCGGGTGCCCGTCGACGGCGTGGTGTGCGCGTGGGAGAAACCCGACGGCACGCACGTCGGCGACGTCGTCAACGTCAGACTGAAGGAGGGGTAGATGGCCCGGAGCAAGGTCAAGGTCGTGCTCGACCACACGAATTTCAGCGGCGAAGTGCTCAAACGCGCCGTCAAACCGGTCATGGACGACGTGCAGGAACAGGTGGAGGGCATGGCGGCGGTGGATCCGGCGATCAAGGTGTACCGCAACGAGGACACCGACCGCACCAACGTTGTCGCCACCGCTCCGGCCGCGTTCGAACAGGCCCACGGAGCGCTCTCGCAGATGCTGGGCATGGTGGTCGTATGAGCGTCATCCGGCCACCCGTCCGCCCGAACCGGGTGGAACCCGTGCTGCTCGAACGTCTGCGCGAACGGTTCCATGACGTGGAGTTCGGCACCGTCCGCAAACGCGACGACCCGCCCAGGGAATGCGTGCTGGTCGCCGTACCGGGCCAGAAGGCCACCCCCGTCAGCCAGCAGGCGCGTTTGCGCGTCTCCGTGTGGGTGCGCCGCGACGACGGGACCGGCGACATCGACGCCGCGCAGAACCTCGCCGCCGACATCGAACTGTACCTGACCGGCCTGTATCCGCCAAGGCCGGTCGTCACCATCGACCACGAGTCGGGGCCGATCCGCATGAGCGACGAGAACGGCTGCCTCATGGCGTACCTCACGCTCCTGCTCACCGTCGAAACCAACCAAGCATAATCATCGAAAGGCGTATGGCAAATGGCCACAGACACTTCGTACATCACCAGCGGCAACCGCGCCGACCTGGTCAAACTCATCAAGGACTACGCGCTCTTCCTGTGGAAGCTCGACGATCCGAACATCCCCGTGATGCCCGACTCCGAGAACTGGACGCCGCCGGAGGGCAAGAAGCCGGTCGGCTACAACAGCGAGGACGGCGCGGTACTGCACCCCGAGCCGGGCGACGAGACCGAGATCAAGGGCCACAACGGCGACATCGTGGTCTCCGAACAGGAGCCCGGCTACTGGACCCTGCAGATACCCGGCATCGAATGCCGTCAGGACATCGCCGAAGCCTACTTCGGCGTCAAGGCCGACACCGACGGCAACTTCCATGTCAGGGACGCGGCCACGAACATCGAATACATGGCCGTGCTCGCATGCCTCGACCAGTACGGCAACCCGATCGTGCTGCCCATCGGCAAATGCAAGGTCTCCGACCGCGACGACATGACCCTCGTATCCACGGAGGTCGTGACCTTCAACGTCACGTTCAAGATGTTCAAGGCCTCGGACGGCTACATGTTCCACGTCTATGGTCTGCTCGCGGCCGAGAAGGCCGGACTGGCCACCAAGGTCGACTCGCTGGCCGCCACCCCGAACACGCTGACCGTCGCCGCCGGCCGCACCGCGACGTTCAACGTGACCGTCTCCCCGGCGAACGCCTCCGGCTGGACCATCACCGCAACAAGCGGCGACACCGCGAAAGCCATCGCCACCGTCAACGGCAACACCGTCACCGTGACCGGCAAAAGCGCCACCGAAACCGGCAAACCCGTCACCATCACCGCCACCGCCGGCGGCAAGAACGTGACCGTGCCCGTCACCGTCACCGCCTGACCCTGACATTCTTCCCCGTCCGCGCCGATGGCGGTCCCTGCGGACGGGGAACCCCACCCACCAGACCGCCGCACACACTTTTTTCAGGAGGCCGCCATGAGCGCAGAAAACAAGACCATCGAAATCGAACCCGACATCAACACCGACGCCGAACAGCAGCCCGACGTATGCCTCAGCCTCAAGGGACTCGACACCGAAGTCACACTCCCCAACCTCAACTCCGCCGACCTGCCCATCGAACTGGTCAACGTCGTGCTCATCGTCAAAAGCAAGGTCGTCCTCTCCGAGGAGGAGACGTTCCACGCCACCGCCGTGTTCCTCGCCTACCTGCAGGAAATGCAGCCGACCCTGTGGAACAAGCTGCGGAAGGCCGGCAACCCGCTCGGCTGGATCAGCGCCATCGTCAAAGGCTGGGCCGAAGGATCGGGCATCGACCCAAAATCGTTTACCTCCTCATCCTCCACCAACAGCATCACTCGGCGCTGACCGCCGACTGGCTGACCCGCTACCGGCGCGTCTGGAAGCCATGCCACCTCGACGCATGGCTCGACGCGCCAGCCGGCCGCAAACCATCCGGCAACCTCGACTACGAGAGCGCATGGGCGCTCACCCGCGAAATCCTGCGCGACCACACCTCCAACAGCTTCGCCGCGCTCGCCGGATGGTCATACACGCCCACCGGCGCGGAAATCGCGCTCTGGGACCAGATGGAACTCGAAGGCCGACTCAAACGCAAAGGCTACCGGCCATGGGCCGACCGGAGAACCGACATGTTCCGCCGGCCGGCCACGGAAACCCACGCCGATTATGAGGCGCGCATGGCCCGCCGCAAACGCCTCAACGACCACTACCACATCGAATGACCCCGACCGCCATCGGGGCCTCCCAACCACACAGGAGAAGCCACGATGGCAGAAAGCAGCATCGGCGTCGTCTACATCGAAGTCGCCCCCAGCGGCAAAGACTTCGGCAAGAAACTCGAAGGCGACATCACCCAAGCCGCCGACAACGCCGCCAAGACCGGCGGCACCAGCATCCTCGGCAAATTCGGCGGCGCATTCGGCAAAATCGGCAAAATCGGACTCGGCGCCATCGGCACCATCGCCGGAGGCATCACCGCACTCGCCGCCAAAGGCGGCTTCCAACGCGCCCTCGCCATCGAAAACGCGCAGGCCAAACTCAAAGGACTCGGCCACGACTCCAAAAGCATCACCGAGATCATGAACAACGCGCTCGCCAGCGTCAAAGGCACCGCGTTCGGCCTGGGCGACGCGGCCACCGTGGCCGCGACCCTGAGCGCCGCCGGCATCAAATCCGGCGACCAGATGACCAACGTCCTCAAAACCGTCGCCGACACCGCACAGATATCAGGCCGCAGCCTCACCGACATCGGCACCATCTTCAGCAGCGTCGCCGCCCGAGGCAAACTGCAGGGCGACGACATGCTCCAACTCATGAGCTCCGGCGTACCCGTCCTCCAACTGCTCGCCAAACACCTCGGCAAAACCTCGGAAGAGGTCTCCGACATGGTGTCCAAAGGCCAGATCGACTTCCAAACATTCGCCGACTCCATGCAGGAAGGCCTCGGCGGAGCCGCATTGGCCGCCGGCGACACCTTCCAGGGCGCGCTCGCCAACGTGAAGGCCGCGCTCGGCCGGATGGGCGAAGGCCCCGGCAAGCTCGCGCTCGAATCGTTGCGCAAGACGTTCAACGCGGCCATTCCGGCCGTGGACGCGCTCTCAAGCCAGCTCACACCGTTCGTGGAGCAGTTGAACGGCAAGCTCACCCCGTATGTGGACAGGGCCGTCAGGCTCATCGAGCAATTCAGCCAGGGGTTGCAGGACGGCAGCATCACCGTTCAGGACATCGTCGGCAGTCTCGGCCAATTGGCCGGAGCGTTCGCATTGTTCGCCGGGGTCGGCGGCAACGTGGACAAGATCACCAACGTGTTCGACACGCTCGGCAAAATCGGTGACGGCGGACTCGGCCAGCTCACTGGGAAACTCAGGCAGATGCCCGGCCAGCTCCAGTCGAGCCTGACGGGCCTGCAGCAGTTCAAATCGTATTTCAACAAGGATATCCGCGACGCTCTCGCCGTGGACGGCGACCCGTTCGCGTCGGCCGTCAACCGCATCCGGCAGGGCGCGGACAAGCTCACTGGCCCGCTCAAACTGCTCGGCGCGAAGATCGCGGGCTCCGATGTGGGCCAGTCGGTCGCCGGAATGGCGGACAGGCTGGGTGTCGGATTCGGAAAGCTCACCAGCGCATTCGATTCGAACATCAAGGTGCTGGGCGTCAGGGTCGGCAACGGCTTCTCCGGTGTGTTCACCAAGATCACGAACAGCAAGCTCGTATCCGGACTGGGTGCGATGGCGGGCAAGGTGCAGTCCGCGCTGAGCCCGCTCGCATCGGGATTGGGGGACGTGTTCGGTGGCATCGGCGACATCGTGGGTCCGAAACTGCAGGCCGGATTGGGTAAGATCGGCTCCCTGTTCGGCTCGTTCTTCAGCCCCGGCAATTTCATGAAGTTCCTCGGCGTCGGCGCCATCATCGCCGCACTGGTCGCGGGACTCGGCCTGCTCGACCAGAGCATGCAGGGGCAGCTGTTCGCCATGATCGGCCGGTTAGGGGCGCAGCTGCCGGGCATGCTGCAGAAACTGAGCATGCAGATCACCGCGAACCTGCCGCAGATGATCGCGCAGGGCGCGGCCATCCTGACCGCGCTGATGAACACGATCAGCGAGAACGCTCCCCGGCTGTTGTCCACGGCGGCGCTGCTGATCACCACGCTCGTGCAGGGGCTTGGACAGGCGTTGCCGACCCTCCTGCCCGCAGCCGTGCAGATGATAACCTCTCTGATCACGGCGCTCATAGCGCAGGCCCCTATGCTCATCGAGGGCGGCATGCAGCTCCTGCAGGGGCTCGTGCAGGGCATCATGAACTCATTGCCCACGCTCATCGCCGCGATACCCCAGATACTGCAGGCCCTGCTGACCGCGTTCACGACCGCCCTGCCCACGGTCCTCAACATCGGCGTGGACATCATCCTCAACATCGTCAACGGCCTGACCTCCGCCATGCCGCAGCTTGTCGCGATGCTCCCCACCGTCATCCAGACGCTGATCAACGCGTTCACCAAGAACCTGCCGGGCATCGTCCAGGTCGGCGTCAACGCGCTGGTCAAGCTCATCGACGGCCTGTCCCAGGCCATCCCGCAGCTCGTCGGCTACATCCCGCAGATCATCGCGAGCATCGTCAACACGCTCGCCTCGAACCTGCCGCAGATACTGCAGGCCGGCGCGCAGATCCTCATCACCCTCGCCGGCGGTCTCGCCAAGGCCATCCCGCAGCTCATAAGCCAGATACCCGCCATCGTGCGCTCCATCTGGAACGGGTTCACAAGCGTGAACTGGGGCGAGGTCGGCATGAACATCATCACCGGCATCGCCTCGGGCGTCACATCCGCCGCCGGCCAGCTCGTCGACGCGGCGGTCGGTGCAGCCAAGGACGCGTTGAACTGGGTGAAGGACAAGCTCGGCATCCATTCGCCGTCCCGCGTGTTCCGCGACCAGGTCGGCGTGATGATCGGCCGGGGCATGGCCGAGGGCATCGATCAGAGCCAGCGGATCGTCAACCGCAGCCTCGACAGGATAGCCGCCGGGCTCACGCTCGACGACCATTCGTTCGGCTCGCCGCTCATCGGCGGCGTCACCGGCGGCACGGGAATGCTGCGCGACGACAGGGAGCAGACGGCCACGCAGACCGCCCTGCTGGAACAGCTGCTCGCCGCACTGGTCGCCCTGCACGCGGACATCCCGACCATGCTGCAGGCATTGGGCATCGAACTCGACGGACGAGAAGTGGGAAGGCTGGTACGCAAGTATGCAAACGCTTAAATACGTGTGCGGCTCCACCGGCGACGAGATCGGCATGAGCGGCCCCGACATCTTCGCGCAGACCGCCGAAGGCATCCGAGGCCGCTCATGGAGCTACGACCTCGGCTACCGGAGCCTGACCGGCGTGACCCGGGCCGCGAGGGAGACCGACCTGGAACTCACCTACCTGCGGTGTCCGGAGAAGGCGGACTGGACGCGCCGCCTATTCGACGCGGACGTGGCGGCCGGCACCCCCGGCATGCTGGACGCGGACGGCTGGACCACGCGCGCCTACGTGGTCAAGGCGGAGTCGCAGACCATCACGCCGGTGATAATCCAGCAGAAGCTCACCGTCGTCCTGTTGGACGGCATCTGGCGCAAGGCCGGGGAATCGCAGCACTTCTGGAGCGACGCGCTCCAGCCCGGATTGGATCTCGATTACCCGTACGACTATCCGCATGATTATCTGGCGACCGTGCGCGACGTGGTGGCCTCGAATCCAATGCCCACTGCCATGCCGTTCCAGATGGTGATATTCGGGCCGGTGTCGAACCCGCAACTCACGTTGGGCGGCAACCGGTACGCGCTCGACATGGACATACCCTCGGGCTCCTACGTGACCGTCACCTCGATTGCAGGCCGTCGCACCATCGTCATGACCGCCGAGAACGGCGACGAGACCAACGTGTTCGACAAGGGCCGGCGCGGAACCGGTCTCAACGGGGGCGAATACATCTTCCAGCCGATACCGGCCGGCGATTCCATCGTGCAGTGGAGCGGCTTCGGCGTTGATTTGACCGTCTATCAGGAGGAAAGCGAGCCACCATGGTCGAACTGATTGTCACCGATGCGAGCCACGTGGACCAAGCCAGTCTTGAGGGCTTCACGCTCGATGCCGCGTGGGGCGCGGACGAGAACGATTTCGAACTGACCGTGGACCGGCTCATCGATGCCGGTAGCTACGTGTATTTCGACGGCGGCGAATGCGGGGGCGTCGTGGACTCCCTGAAGGACTCGCTGAAGGACGGCCGCAGCACCCTCACCTACGGCGGTCGCACGTGGCACGGCATGTTGGCGAACAAGATTTTGGAGCCTGATAAGGGCAAGGATTATCTCACCGTGAGCGGCACGGCCAGCACGGTCATCGGCTCGCTCATCAGTCGCGTCGGTCTTGACGGCGTGTTCGACGCGGTGGACTCGCCCGCTGCCGGCGCGCAGACCATCAAGCAATACCAGTTCGACCGCTACACGGACTGCTATACGGGTTTGCGGAAGATGTGCGCGGCCAACGGACTGAAACTCAGGCTTGCTTACGCGTCCGGCCAGGTCAACATCTGGGCCGAACCGGTTGCGCATTACGGCGACTCGATTGATTCCGATTTGATCGATTTCGACGCGACGCGCACGTGGCGCAAACCGAACCATCTCATCGGCCTGGGCAAGGGCGATTTGGCGGCCCGCGTGGTCGTCCATTGGTATGCGGACGCGAAAGGCAACGTCAGCCAGACCCAGTCGCTCAAAGGCGTGGACGAGATAACGCAGGTCTACGACTACAGCAACGCCGAAACCGCCGAACTGAACCAGAAGACCCGTGAGAAATTGCAGGATCTGCAATCCGAGGGTGATGTGAAGGTCACCGTCCGCGACGACGCGAACGTGGTGTTCGACGTTGGCGACACCGTGACCGCAAGGGATAATCTCACCGGCATCACCGTCAACGCCTCGATAACCAAGAAAATCGTCAAGGTCTCCGACGGCGTGATGTCCGTCGATTACGAGGCCGAATAACAAGGAAGGACACGCCATGGCGCGTATCGACAATGCGACGGTCATGCAATGCGACCGGTGCGGCAGGAACAAGTGGTACAAGGATCTGGACGATCCGGATATCAAGACGTGGTACAACGTCAACCGGTTGGATTCCACCGGCACGGGCCACGATTACCTGTTCTGCGAGCAGGATTACGCGGATTATGTGAACAAGCTCAAGGACTTCGACAACAGTTTCGACAGTTGGATGCAGAACGGAGGCAAGCGGAATGGCTGAACTCGTCACCGGGCATGCGAACAAGGCGCATGTCACCGCCGAACAGGCCGCAGGCCTCAACGCCGGCATCCTCGGCTTGGACGACTACGTGCTCGACGTGCACGACAAGTTCAAAATCACGGTCGTTTCCGCGAACAGGGTGACCATCGGCACGGGCGAGCTGGTCATGCAGGGCCGTCACGTCAGCCAGGGCACGCCCGAGGACCTGATCGTCACCAACGGCAGCCAGGGGCAGAAACGCAATGATCTGATCGTATGCCGGTATACGAAGGGCGCGCAGAGCATCGAGAGCGCGAAACTGGTCGTGGTCAGGGGCACGCCCACCACGGGCACGCCCACCGACCCCGCCGTGAACACGACCAGCCCGTTGGACGGGGGCACCACCTACGACATGCCCCTGTACCGCATCCCGTTGGATGGCATCGCCATCGGCACACCAGTCCCCCTGTTCAACGTTTTGAGGCCGATGAGCGACGTGTGGGATTCCCTAACCCAGCGTTCCATGACATGGAAGGTGCCCTACAGCGATAGCAGGATTACGTTGACCCGCGTAGGTGATATATGCTTCTCGGGCGGCAACGTGAAATTCAATCAGAGCGGCGAAAACAATTACGTACAGGCGCAGGAAACCATACCCGAGGGGTATCGTCCAGCGGAAAAGTCGAACGTTCCCATCGCCGTGTTCGGCGTAAACACCACGTTCATCCTCTACGGCGAGCATACGGGCCGTGTGGTCATGCTCGGCAACCCGAACAACGCATACGCCGGATGTACCGGCGTATGGCTGACCAGCGACCCAATGCCCGCCGCATAAAGGTTTCTCCTTAGGCGACCGGATAGGTGACCAGACAATAGAATGCGTCGCCGTTCTGCGCGCCGCCGTCCTGCCGCCACGTCACCTTGCCGTTCGAGCCGACCTCCACTTTGATTGGCTGTTGGTTGTTTACCTTGCAGGTGGTCACGCTGATGGGCATGGCAGGGCGCAGGCCCTCCGGCATGCTGGCGGTGCCGATATCACCGGTCTTCCACGCGCCGTCACTGGAAATCCATGAAACGTACAGGCAGACTACGCCGCGGGACACGTAATAATCCGCAGTGTACGTGTGCCCGTTTTTGACGAGCGACGCAAGCCGTGTCACGTCGGCGTGGGCTAGGGAATCCTATTGCCCGATCAGCGCGCGCTCCCAGATGCTTTGGGCCTCCTTGAGGGACGCGATTTCCGGTCGCAGATAGAATCTGGCGGTCGTCTTGATGTCGGTGTGACCGAGGAACTTGCTGACCACCGCGATGTTGACTCCCGCTTCCAGGGCGTTGGTGGCCCAACTGTGGCGGAGATTCTGCACCGGCACGTAGGGCAGCGACTCCTTTTTGCACCATGAGGCGTAGCGTCGCGCGGCTTGCGATGGAGTCAGGTCACCGATGATACGGCCCTTCCGGCCGTTGCGGATCTCCCGCAATCGCCGGACGGCGAATCGGGGAAGGGGCAGAAACCGGTCGGACAGTTCAGTCTTCGGCGGCACCACCACTTCGTGGCCGGCCACCCATTGCACTCCACGCTGGATATGAGTGATGCCGGAACGCATATCGATATCCGCCCAATCGACCCCGTACCCCTCTTCCGGCCGCAACGCCAGACACGAGTCCACAATCAGCCAAGCCTCAAGCGCATGGCCATAAAAGCCCTGTAGTTGGCGACGAGTCTGCCCGATGGTCAGCAGACGCGGCACATAGAGCGGCTTGGCCGGCAGATCAATCTCCAAACGGGTCACATCGACCTCTAAGTAGCCCCACTTCGCGGCCTTGCGTAGCATCTGCCTCAACACCGCCCAAGCCTTGCGGGCCGCACCTGGACTCGCGGACCCTGACAGCCACAGCTCGATGTCATCCACGCCGATGTCAGCCAACTCCATGCTGCCGAACACCGGCTCCACATGGCACCGCCAAGCCGACTCATAGCCAACGCGCGTGACCTCGCGCAGGCGCTCGCAATAGCCGACATACCGGTCATCCCAAAACTCTTGCAACAACATTTCGACCTCCGAAAACCCACACGTCTCGCGGCCAATCCGCTCGGTATCGCGTGTGGGTTTTCTCACCATAAAGGAGCCCCACATGTCGCAGTTAATCGAACAACTCGTTGAATGGCTGGTGCCCTTCTTATGCGGTGGTGCGGTCACCGTGCTGGGCCTCATGCGGCGATGGGGCAGAGCAATCATCAACGGGATGCGCGAGCTCCTGCTGTGCCAGTTGGAGGACCTGCGCCGCGAAATGGTCATCGAACATGACGGCATCGCCGACGAAGATCTCAAATCACGCTCCCAGCGACTCTATGACAGCTATCACAGCCTGGGCGGCCACGGCCACGGCACATCCCTCAACGACGACATCCAATCTGCGCCAATTGCGCCGCGCAACAGAACTTGAGCCCCGCAATCCCGCGAGACTCCAAACCAAAACATCTCTGAAGGAGAACGCATGAAAAATTGGGAAACCCTCGAAGCGGACGAGGACATGATCCTCAACACGCACTTCACACCTGGGCGCTCCGGCCGCAACATCGACAAGATCGTCATCCACCACAACGCCGGCAATTTGAGTATCGCCGGATGCTACAACGTGTGGCAGACCCGCGAAGCGTCGGCGCACTACCAGGTAGACGCGAACGGTCGCATCGGCCAGCTCGTCTGGGATGCCGACACCGCATGGCACGCCGGCGACTGGGCCGCCAACACCACCAGCATCGGCATCGAACACGCCGACATCAACACCAACCCATGGCAATGCTCGGACGCCACCATCGATAACGGCGCCCATTTGGTGGCCGCACTGTGCAAATACTACGAGCTCGGCCGCCCGCAGTGGGGCGTGAACGTGTTCCCCCACTTCCGCTTCAGCGCCACCGAATGCCCGGCCAGCCTCGCCGGCACCCAGAACGCGGCCTACATGACCAAGGCGCAGTACTGGTACGACAAGATGAGCGGCGGCAACCCCAGCACCCCAAGCACGCCGAGCCAGCCGCAGCAGCATGCCACGAACCTCGAGGCGTTGGCGGACGCGGTGATCCGCGGCGACTACGGCAACGGCGACGAACGCAAGCAGCGGCTCGGCAGCCAGTACGACGCGGTCATGGCAATCGTCAACGCCCGCTACGGAGTCACCACCAACACCACTGCCACCTCCACCAGCACAGGCATCGACATCGACAGCCTCGCACGTCGCGTCATTAACGGCGAATTCGGTGTCGGCGACGCCCGAAAAGCCGCCCTCGGCAGCAACTACAACGCCGTGCAGGCCCGCGTCAACCAGATGCTCGGCCAGGGCGACGGCGGTTCCGCGCCGAGCGTGGATCTCAACGCCTTGGCGGACGCGGTGATTCGCGGCGACTACGGCAACGGCGCTCAACGCCAAGCCGCGCTCGGCGCGAACTACGCGGCCGTGCAGGCGCTCGTCAACAAGAAACTCGGCTACTGAAAAGGAAGGAACAACCATGACCGGCAATACGCTGGACACCCAACTCAACGAGGTCACGGAAACCGGCACGAACACGCCCGGCATCCCCGACCACAAGGCCAACGGCAAGCTCGAACCGGATGACGTGATCTCCGGCGCGGAAGCCGAAGGCCTCGTGCTCTGGTTCAAAGCCTCTCTAGTACGCGCCGTGAAAACTGCGGCCCAGTCGGCTGTCGCCGCCATCGGCACCACGGCCCTGACCATCGGACAGGTGGACTGGCGCATCATCGCCGGCACCGCCGCACTCTCCGTCGTCCTCAGCCTGCTGACCAGCGTGGCCGGCGTCCCCGAAGTGGATGATGGCGCGAGCGTCGCCAAGCTCCTCACCTCCGGCAAATGACCGCGAGGAGGTAACAATCGCGTGTGGATGTTTAAAAATCGCGCGAAAATTACCGTCTATGAAGTCCTGATGGAATAATTTACGCCCTGTTTTAAGATTCGGCCCCGTCCGGCAGCAGCCTCAGCTCTGTTGAGCTGTCTGCGATGCCGGACGGGGCCGAATCTTTTTTGGGGTTCGCGGGATAAAAAACGATGACGGCGGAGTCTTCGTGATTCCGTCGCCACCATTTTTTCGCCCTACTGCCTGTTGTTTCGGGGTGGTCCTGTGACTACATTTTGACTACAATTTGCGAAAAACAAGGCAAAATACTGTAATTAACGTAATCAAGAAAAAGTGCTCAAACCCCTTATGGGAGTAGGGAAGAGCAGTAATTAGGCCGAAGGCCGAAAGTGCGCGAGATGGGACTTGAACCCACGCCGCCCAAACCGACTCCGCCTTACTGCCGCCTTGATTACAGGCCTTTGAAAACACCCTCGTGACTACATTTTGACTACATTTTTTCCAAACCGCGCCGAAAAACTAAGCCACGACTTCCACCTCGGGCATGCGCTCGCTGATGCGCACTGCCACCATGTCCAGGTCGCTGTCGAACAGGTCCGCGTAGGTGTCCAGGGTCATCGCTGCTGACTTGTGGCCCAGCATGCGCTGCAACGCCTTGACGTTCGCGCCGGACGACACGGCGATACTCGCGGCGGTGTGCCGAAGGTCGTGGCAGGTCATCGGCTCCAGACCGGCGGCCTCCAACGCCCGCGCCCACCAGCCATGAGCCTTCTTCCCCACGGACTGCGGGCGAATCGAGTGTCCGTCCGCATCGGTGAACACGAGGCTGTCGGGTTCGAGGTCCCTGATCGCATGCTTGAGCAGGGGAGCGAGTTTGCCGGGAATCGGCACGTCGCGTTGCTCCCAGCTCTTCGGCACTCCCTCCACATACTCGCTGCCGACCTTGGTGATGGTGTGCCGGATATGCAGCTTCCCCTTCTTCAGATCCACGTCACGTTTCCGCAGGCCGGCGGCCTCGCCCCACCTGAGACCGCAGAAGCCCAGGACGAGCACCAGCAGCCGGTGCTCCCCGCACAGTGCGGCCAAAGCGACAAGCTGCACGGGCGTCAGATAATGCCGATCCTCCTTGCGGCTCGGTTTCTTCGGCAACTGGAGCTTCTGCACCGGCGTCAACGACCGAATGTACCCATCATCCACCGCCAACCCGAATATGCCCTTGACGATGCCGAAACAACGCAAAACCAACGTCGGACTCTTGCCACTGGCCGTCATCTCACTCACCCACGTCTGCACCTCACTGCGCCGAATCGACGCAATCTCACGACTCGCCCCCCTCGGCCCCACATGATTCCTCCACGCCGACTCCACCGGCTTGGTATTGCTCGGCTTCCACACCCCCTCATGCGCCGCCAAATACTTCCCCCACAACACATCAACCCGAGTCTTACCCAACGTCGGATCAACAAACGTGCCATCATTCAACCGCGTCGTATTCTCCGCAGCCCAATCAACCGCATCCTTCTTGCGCACAAAACCACGCTTAGTCGTCAAAGAATGATCGGGCTTACGGTAACGCACCATCCACCGGCGCTCGCCGATCCTGGTCTCGTATTTCTCGATGCTCGCCATGAGTATGCTCCATCCCGCCGCTTCATCACGTAGAATGGACGACGAAGCGGCTATCATCTCTCGAACAATTTGATTCTTGCTTCACGGTCTCTGTTGACGCGCCAACGTCAACAGAGACATTTTTTTGATGGTCAGTAGACGTTAAAGCCACTGACTTGTGGGTTCTCGGTGGTACCGGTCACGTAGCATTCGTAGTTCAGTCCCTTGGCTGTGGCTCCATACTCGTTGGTTACGTCAACGGTCGCCTTGTAAAACCATGTGTTGTCGTCGCTGGGCGTAAAGTCTTGGATCACGCCGGCGATATCATGCGTTTTGAACCCATACGGATACTGCTGCTTGCCGTATGCTCGGCATGCCGCAAGGGCAGCGCTTGTGGTCAGCTTTTTCGTCAGATTATCTGCCTGCGTTTTCTTGGCGGAATCCTCTTCTACGTTGCTCTTAGTATCAACGGTGAGGTCAATGGTCTCGCTGAGGATGGTGTGCGGCGTGGTAGCGGTGACAATCCATTCGATTCCAGCGGCACTGTCATCGATGATGCGTTGTGCGTTGTCATCGGTTTCGGCACCGTGCTTGAGATAGATTTCGCCGAGTAGGTTTTCCTTTTTGAGCTGTTCGATTGCGTCTTTCGCTGGTTTGCCTTTGAGCTCTTCAGCCAGTTGCTTGATTTTGTTGCTTTGTGACGTGGCTTGCTTGGTGGCTTTATCGGCCTCGGTCTCTATGGTCAGGTTCACGGTGTCGACGGTGGAGGCTTCCTTCCCGGCCTCTGGATCTTGAGCACGCACAGTTCCGTTGAGTGCCGCCTTTCCCGAGAGGTCTTTTGCGTTGATGCTGTAAAAGCCGGCATCATTGAGCGTGCTGCGGGCCTCATCCAGTGTTTTCCCTGTGACGTCAGGCACCGTCGCCTGTCCACAGCCGGCCAAACCTATCAGCATCAATGCTGACAGAAGCAGTGCGATGGTCTTTTTCATGGGTTCCTTCTTTCTCAGTGAATGTTTTCGCGTAGGATTTGTCGGTAGTCTTCGATGACTTGGACAGTGACGTTGAGCTCACTGGCCATTTGGTGGGGTTCGCCGTCATACATACGTTCGGCTACGGCGTACGCGGCTGGGTTGATGAGCAGCATTGCGGTCTCGCGGCGACATCGGCGTTCGATCTTGCTGCCCGCGCACCCGTCCGAAGTGTCATCGCCGTGCCGCCAATGAACGAGTTCGTGCACCAGGGCACAGCGCTTGCGCACATAGGTTATGCGCCTGTCGATGAGCACGGTGTTCGTGGCGAGGCAGTAGACCCCATCCAACTTGCCGGGCAATTGGGCGCTGGCCACATGAAGGTCGGGTGCGACCTGGTACAGGGTCATGCGCATCTGACCGTAGCTCATGCGCGGCGACAACGGCAGCAGCGTCGACCGGCCGTTCATACCGGATTACCTTCATCACTGTCTGATGTGTTTTCGATCTGTCCTTGTATGGTCTCGGTCGATTCGATGATTGCCCGAAGCCGTTCCATGGCCGGAACATCGTCCGCCAATTTCTCGCGCTGTCTGTCCGCCTCGCGCTTCAGCATTTCGTAGCGTCGAGCCTTGTCATAGCCCTGCTGGATGAACATGGCGCTCAATGCCTCGATGTTCTGGAGGATGACCAGATCCCGTACGGAGGCATAGTCGCGCATGTTGCCCTTCCACCCCTCGTGTGTGCTTTTCCATTCGCTGGCCTTTTGGCCGAATACCGCCAAGTTGATGACGTCCGCCTCGCTGGCATAGGCCAGGCGTTCGCGCCATTTCGGCAGATCCCGGCTTTGTAGCGTGTCCTTCACGGCATCGGTATGCAAGCGGTAGTTCGTCTTGGCGAGTTCGCGTCTTGCGTGCCACTCGATACCGGAACGCTGCTGTTCCGCCGCCTTGAGCCGCTGGTAGTCCTTGATTATGAACAGGTGGAATTCGGGGCTGATCCATGAGGCGAATGCGAATGCGATGTCCTTGTGCGCGTAGGTGCCTCCCGAGCGTCCTCGTTCCGCTCGTATGCCGATGGCGTGTGTCTGATCGACCCATTCGGCGGATGACAGGCCGAACACGTTACGTCCGGACTTGGCTTGGATGGCGGCTGCGGCGGACTCGTTGAAGTCGGGGTTGGAGATACTTTCCCATGCGGTCAGGAACTGTATGGTGTCTGAGTTGCGAAGCCATCGGCGGATGACTTCCGCAGGCCGGCTGCTTTCATGGCGCGCCATGTCGGTGAGGCTGATGTAGTCTTCTCCTCCGACCGCTCGTATGGTTATGTCCACGTCTTGCGCGTGAATTCTTGAAATGTTATCCACCGTGATTTCCTTTCAGAATCAACGTTTTCGAGTTGTCCACAGCTAAAAGTGTCCGAATTCGGTTCTTTTTAGCAATCGAAAAAAGGTGTATACTGAAATTTTTGCCTACTTTGTTATGTTGTTCTTCATGTAGTACGTGTAGGCGGAGTCGAATGATTCAGTGAAGAGCCTCCTCATGATTTCTATGGCGTTGACGTATGCGGATCGCGACGAGACGCGGGCGGTGCTCCAGAACAGCGCGCGATACAGGGGAGCATGTCGTTTTTCGAAGTCCTCCTTGTCCGTTGCATATTCGTCCGTGAAGTACTTCGCGTAGGCGACCTGGTCGGATTCGCTGGTGTTGAATGCGGCGAGTTTCGCGGAAAGGTCGCATACCTGCTGGACCCTTGTCAGCGCGTCCGGGGTCGAGAAGTAGCCCGGTTCGTGCAATGCGAGTCCGAACAGGAGCTTGAGCATTCGTTTGGAAGTCCTGACCTTGTTGATGGGCGTGGGGATGTTGGCCATGGCTATGATGCCGGTGTTCAGATCCTCTATGCTGGCGATTTGCTTCTTGGTGAGTGCCGGCATGTTCTCCACGGAGGCAATCACGGCCTTGTCTCCCGCGTTGAGTTGGAGGCGGTCGAACCATGTGCCGAGGACCGAGTAGTAGACCTTTTCGAGTTCGGCGCGTTTGAATCCGGTGCAGTTGACCTTTTCCAGGAAGTCCTGCGCGGGGAGGCGGTCGAAGTATGTGCTCATGGGGTTGTCGGGCAAGGCGTTGATGATTTCGCCCGCGCGTAGTTTCTCCTGGTTCTGGAGCACTTTGAAGTAGTTGCGTATCTGGGCGGGGTCGGCGGCCTGCATGGTGTACACGGGGATGTTGTACGTGTTGAAGTTCATGCGGATGCTTTCGGGGAGGTCCTTGAACGACAGTCGTTTCGCCCGGTGCATGCGGGCGATGCCGTCCGGGTCGGAGTCTCCGACAATGCGGTCGATGATGTCTTTGGCCTGGTCGGAGTTCTTCTTGCTGAGCTGGTACCAGTCGTCGTAGTTGTCGATCCACTGGCCGACGTTGCCGCCTTCCATGAACCGGAAGATGGTGGTGAGTCGTTGTTTGCCGTCGACGAGTTCTTGCCGGGCGTTCTTGTCGTTGGCGTGGTCGAGGTTGTTGATGACGATGTTGCCGATTGGGTAGTTGAGGATGATGCTGAGGACGAGCTGGTCCTTGTAGTCGTTGGACCAGATGTATCCGCGCTGGTAGTCGGGGGAGATGTCGAGGCCGTTGGCGCGCGTGTTCTTGATCGAGGTCATGAGCGAGATGATGGGCAGCTGCGAGGGTGTGATGTTCAGTCGTTGAAAAATCATTCAGAATCCTTAGAATATAAAGTATTTCTTCTCTTATGACCATAAATCATAGTAATACCCATAGAATATAAGTAATAAAAACGCTTATATTCTATCTGGGGCGGAATAGGGCCGGTCGATTTACGTGGGATCGTCCCCATCGCCATCGAACTTGTGCTCGTCTTCCAGGGCGACGATGTCCACGTCTCCGCGATGCAGTTTTTCGAGTGTCATGCGCACGCGCTCATCATCATCAACAAAGCGCTCGCCGACGAGTGAAGGTTTCGAATCAGCTTCCGCCGCGTTCTTCGCCTCACGCCGAAGGGATTCGTAACGAATGGCCTTCAGCTCTGCAATTGGGTCTTTCTTGCATAAATCGGCAATCGCAAAAAACTCAGATAAACGTACTGGTGCCTTCGTCTGTTTTCTGAGATCGCGAACACGTCCATATGAGAGACCGCCAGAAGTAATCCGGTCAATTTCGCGATTGCTCAGACCGGCGGCATTAATCATCTTGTCGATTGCTTCGGAGGCTACGACATCTAATGTGCCCCACTGATAACTTCTGCTTGGCATGAATTAATGATAGCAAGCGACACGCCGCACTTGCTATCAACTGATGACATGTGTAATCATATGGGCATGATTACAAGTGACATCGCCTTGAGGGCTATGGATAAATTGCGAGCAGCATCGGTGAGCAGCAAACTCTCCAAAGTCGAGATTGCGAAGCGCACAAACGTTGACCGAAACACTGTCACGAAGAGGCTCTGCAGCAACGATCTCTCCATCAGCGCATTTTTCGCCACTGCGGAAGCAGTTGGCATCAATCCGATTGATGCTCTCACCGAGGCATACAATCAATCACCCTCTGCTGCTGAGAACACTATTCCAGCGCTCGCCGAAAGAGGTACGAAATGAGAAAAATGAGCAAGGGCGATGTCCGGGAGTGGCTGCCCGGTGAGTCTCTTGAACGGGTTGACTTCGGCAACGGCGTTACGGGAATGGATAAACGCTGCCCGAAGGACGATTCCGACCGGGGATTGAAACAACTCATGTGGAAATGCGCTACAATCGCGGCAGACGGCGGGCCTCACGTGAAAGTGGCATTCTGCGATTATTGGATCGACGGACAAAAGGTACCGGGACAGTTCCAAGTGAGCTGGACGGGACATACTTCATCCACCGGCGGATTCGACTCGACATGGTCGTATCTCAACGGACTGCAGAACGGCTACCTCATGGCGGATCATCACTGTTCCGGCTTGTACGCCACTCTCCGAAGCTTCTTCAGCGGCATGTTCGGCTCGTCGTCCCAACGCCATGAGAACACCACTGGAACCGGGCCGTTGGTCACGTACTCGATGGTCTCGGACGGCTCGAACGAATCCGGAATCTTCGTTCGCAACCGAAGCACATATGAATCATCATCAAGCGTCACCGACTCCACGTACACCCTGCGAGAACCGGTGATTGTCACACGTCGTATGGATCCGCGAACCCATTCCGCCTCTCCGAACGGCGGCTTGTCGAACTCCGCCCGTTGCATGGCAGTCTGCTCGTTCAGACTGTCGGCCTGGTCGCGCAGGGCAGCTATCTGGCTTTTCAGTAAATCGATGTCATCACGCCGGTCGTTGTCGCGTTCCTTGGAACTTCTGTGCTCCATGACCCATCCGGTAATCGTCACGACCAGGGTCAGCACGAATCCGGCAAGCTCGACGCCATGTTCCGCAATCCAATTCATGAACCACACACTACATCAATCCTGCATCCTCGCCCTCGCCAAGGAAGGCGCGAAATGAAAGAATTCTTGTTTTCCGGCGTCCCGACAGGCACGCTGCTGTCCAGTGCGGCCTTCCTCATCGTTTTCGGCATCGCGTTGAAGAACGGCAGCCTCATCATCTCCGGAATCATGCACCTCATCTGGACCGCCGACCGTTCCTTCCTCATATTTTCGTCAGCCGAAAGCGAGGTGAAGTGATGGGAACCATCAACACTCACATTGAAGAAGGAGACGGTTTCAAAGTCCTGAGATACGGGCTCGGGAGCATCGTTCTCATCATCGGCTATCCCCAGTCGGAAAACGATCTGATCGACGCGCGGAATGCCATCGCCAAACAGCTCGACCATGAAATCAGCATGAACGGGCGACGGCACGGCGGACATCGTTCCGTCCGCGCCGCCGTCGTGCCGGAGTCAGTCGTCGATCTCAACCAGCGACCACCACAGGGCGGCACGCGGATTGAGATAGATAAGAGACCCCTCGGGGACACCGAGAGCCCGACCCCGAACCGAAACCACGCCACCCGACGCGGCGGCGCTCTCCAATTCATCGAGAATCTTCGACGGATACTCTTCTCCCGCTAAATCGACAAACCGTCGCTTATCGGCGGTCGTCTCAAACACGAGTCGATACGTCATTATTCTTCACCTCCTCTCATTGCTGGTAGTTAGGCAATGTCCAGCTTAGGGGAGGTGAGCCAACACATAAAAGGAAGAAAACCAATGAGCGAGAAACTCACCATCGCGAACCCCGAGGACGGGAACCGTCCCCTCTCCTATCAGGCTCTCAGCCACGGCATCGACGAAATCCGTTTGGGTGACATGGGCATCACGGACGCGGTGTGGCGCGGGCCGCACAGCGAGCTCGTGGCCTTGGCCCGTCGAATCCTCGGAGAAGAGGTGGAGTGATGGCGACGAAAATCGAACGCCGGCCCTGGACCATCGAACAGGTCATGGCCTACACGGGGCTCAAGCGCGACCATCTGGCGCAGCTTCGGTTCCGTGGCACCGGCCCCGCCTTCCACAAACCCACCAAACGCACCGTCATCTACGACAACATCGACGTGATCGACTGGTGGGACAAGTGCAAGACCACCACCACAGGTCCCGTGGCAAGGGGCGCACGATGAACAACCATGATTACGGACATCATGCCAGCGGCTACCGTAATCCGGAACCGGGCGAACCGTCTCGGGGCTTCATGCGCCGGCTGGTCTTCTGGGGCGTGGTCCTCACCGTCTGCCTGATTTGGGTGATGACCCACGCGGGATGCGCCCACCCGCTCGGCAACACGGCCGCCTCGCTCGTGGGCTTCGGATTCGTGCCATTGCGCCTGGTCTGCCTCGTGCTGGCCGAGGCGGGCGTCGAATAAGAACTTGCCGGGGTTCCTATTCTTTCCTTCCCCGGCAATCGACAAGGACAGTCGCTAACACCATCGCGTCGTACTCAGAGCAGCGGGTGCGGCGCACGTGGGGCCGGCAGGTTCGCCCCCGCTGGAGATCACGCGGTGTCATGTACGCGGGGCAAACAGCGGGATGCCGTTCGATTCGGCTCGGTCCACGAAATCATCCAACCATCGAAGAGAGGGGAGTGCGATGACTCAACCCGACGACTACGACCACCGAGAAGAAGGCGAAAGCCTGTTCGAATGGCCGCTGGACAGCGCCGGCCTGCGCATGGGTGCCGGCGAATTGCTGGATCACTTGTTCGAGGTCATCCAGCATCTCAACCGCACGGATGCGTGGCCGTTGACCATACTGCCGCCGCGTTGGGGCGATGTGGTCGTGGACCGGGAACGCCGCCAGATTTCGGCGGTGTGTCTGTGGAAACGCAAACCGATCAAAAACCATAAGGAGGACTGAATGTGCAAGCAAACCGAGACAGAAACCGAGCCCGAGGTTACGCCGCGCGTGGCCTTCGCCACCATATTGCAGTCGCTGGTGGCCGATTCGCCGAACAAGCCAACTCTGCCCGTGATGCTGTGCATGCTTGACCAAGCGATGGATCATACCGGGCTGCGACTGGAGCGCGATGCCACGCCGACGGACTATGAGGACGATGTGACGGAAGCGCGCCGCGGCCTCTCGCGCAAGGCGTATGACGTGACGAGCCTGCTGGCCGACGTCGCGGCCGGTGACGGCGACTGGGAACTGTTCGACCTGGCCGACGAGGCACGTTCCGCCGCCGTTGCGCTGCTGCGCGCGTTGGACGGTGATGCGTGATGGCCGGGGAGAGCGTTCTCACGATCATCGGCAACCTGACCGCCGACCCGGAGCTGCGCACCACGGGCGGCGGCGCGACCGTGGCGAGCTTCACGATCGCTTCGACCCCGCGCAACTGGAACCGGCAGACCAACCAGTTCGAGGATGGTCAGGCGTTGTTCATGCGCTGCTCCGCGTGGGGCGACATGGCCGGCCATTGCGTCCAGTCCCTGAAGAAGGGCATGCGAGTGATCGCCCAGGGCCGACTGAGACAGCACTCGTACCAGGCGCAGGACGGCTCCCAGCGCACGGTCATCGACATGACCGTCGACGAGATAGGCCCCTCATTGAGGTATGCGACCGCCGCCGTCAACCGTGTCCAATCCGGTCGCGGCTATTCCGGTGGCTCGACCTATGGGGACCCGGCCAAACCCGCCAACCAGCAACAAGGCTGGCAGGACGGCTCCCCGACTCCCGCGCAGAACCCCGGCATGCCGGAAGGCGACCCGTGGGCTCAGCCGGCACCCGCCTCTCCCGGCGCCACGTTCGGCGCTTCCAACGATTTTTCATCAGACAGCCAAGACCCCGAATTCTAAGGAGATTCAATGTCACGAAAGAAAAAGACCGATGGCGTGCAGGACGCACTCATCCCCGACGAAATAACACCGCTCATGCTGCTCGCCCTGACGGCCAAGGCATCACGCATGAAGGACGCCGCGGCCGCGTTCCGCATCGCGGCCAGCAAGATGCTCGACCTGGCCACCAAGGACGAATACATCGAAAAATACAAGAACATCGACCCCATCACCGACGCCCTGTACGACGCCTGCGATCTCTCGCAGCACATCTTCGACGCCGCCAACGCGGTCAACGACCTCATTAACTATCCGGTCGAGGCCCGCGAACGCGTGGTGAAGGCAGATATCGAGCGCAGTTTGTTGGATCCGTGGCGTGATCTGCCCACGTCTGGTGTGGATCCGGATACCGGCGAGATCAAGGAGGGCTGAACCATGGCAAAACGCAAGCACGGACGCCAGCAACTGGAGCATGAGCGCCAACGCCGGCGCAGGAAGCGCATGCCGCACCTGCCCGCGCACCAGAATCTATCGATCAAGGAGCAGTGACCCGATTCAGTGGCTATCAACATCATCGATATCAACGTAAAGAACCTCATCCCGAACCCGAACAATCCCCGCAAGGACGTGGGCGACGTCACCGAGTTGGCCGACAGCATCAAGGAGCAGGGGTTGCAGCAGGCGCTCGTGGTCACCCCCGACCACGAGGAACATGGCGAGCGCATGTTTCGTGTGGTGATTGGTCATCGTCGTTTGGCGGCGTGCAAGTTGGCTGGTTTGGAGTCCGTGCCGTGTGTTGTGCGCGAGATGGACGCTCGCACGGAGCGTGAGTTGATGCTGGTGGAGAATTGCCAGCGTTCCGATTTGACGCCGTTGGAGGAGGCGGACGGGTATCAGGGTTTGCTTGACCTGGGTGCCGGTGTGGGTGAGCTTGCGGCGAAGACGGGGCGTAGCGAGTCGTTCGTGCGTGGCCGGTTGAAGATCGCGCGTATTCCCGCCGATGTGCGTTCCGGGTCGGAGGCGTTCGCTCAGTTGTCGCTTTCCCAGTTGGATGATCTTGCGGAGTTCGAGGCTTATCCCGACATGATGGCTGAGTTGGCTTCGATGGCGGGCACCAAGAACTGGGATTGGAAGCGTGGCCAGCTGCGGTCGCGGGTTCGCGTCGAGGCGTGGCAGCAGAGCATGAGAACAGTGCTTGAAGCTCTGGGCCTGACTGTGGATGTCTCGGCTTCGGCGTGGACGACGCCGGAGGGCTACCGGTTCTACGACATGTGGAGCGGCGAGCCCGACCAGTTCGAGAAATGGTGGAAGAAATGGCATGAAGCCCACCCGTACGGACAGCCGATAATCCGGTTCAGCGACTGCACCGTATTGTGCTTCCCGCAATTGTCGCCTGAGGAGATCGCCGAACGCGACGCCAAGATCGAGCGGAGGGAACGGGAGCAGGCGGCATTCCAGGAGGCGTTGGCCGCCCGCAAGGAATTCAACAGGCTGGCGTACACGCTGCGCACGGACTGGATCAGGAAGCACGCCACCGGGTTCAACGGCGGCCAGTTGCGCAAGGCCACTACGCGTCTGAGCCTGCTCGCGCTGACCGGCACCGAACTTTGCCACGGACTGATCAGCGGCGCCTCATGGAACAACATCGACAACGTGCTCGACGCATACAATCTGCTCGCCGCCACGCCGCTGCTATACGACGACACGAGCGACAGGGAAATGCGGCGCGAACAGAACCTCACGGAACTGCATCGCCGCCAGCACGTCGAGGGAGCCGCGAACAGGGAGCTCCTGCTCATCCTGTGCGCCCAGATCGAAGCACTCATCAAACCCGGCACATGGGCCAACAAGGACGACATCACCATCGCCCGAGCCTACTACCACACGCTCGCAGACCTCGGATACCCCACCAGCGACGAGGAAAACAAGGCACTCAACGGGTGTTTCCTGCCCGAAGACGACGAGGCGGAGTGAACCATGACGTGGACCCAGATAGACGACGGGCTCAACTTCAGCCCGCAGACCATGCCCGGCACGGTGTCCAACGCCGCGTTGGGCCTATGGGTCAGACTCTGCGTGCACACCGCGTACCAGCTGCGATTTCCAGCATTCGACGGCGCATTCGACCTCACGGTCGTGCGCTCGCTGAAAGGCAACGCACGGCAGGTGACGGAACTGGAGGCCGCGGGAATGCTCGAACCGGCGCTCGCCGCCGGCCGGTGGATGGTGGTCGAGGCCGATACTCTGATGAAATTCGGCGGCACTTCCGGCAGCGAACTCAAGGAGAAAAGGGCCAAGGCCGGGCATGCCGGCGGCGTCGCTTCGGGCGAGTCTCGGCGAAGCAAACGCGAAGCAAATGCTTCGAAGCAAAACGAAGCAAGTGCTTCAAGCAAACCGCGAAGCAAAACCGAAGCAAACCATGAAGCAAAAGACGAAGCAAACGGTGAAGCAAAACCGAAGCAAACGTCTGAAGCAAAACGAAGCAATTGCTTCGAAGCAAACGAAGCAACCGGTCCTAACCTAACCATACCTAGCCTTACCTCCCCTGTAGCCCCCTCCGCGCCGAACGCCGAACCGGAGCCGGCCGAGCCGAGCCAAGCCGTGGCCGAATCCGGCCACGCCAGGCCGGTGCCGAGCCTCGCCGAAGCCGAGGCCTTGGCCGAGGCCGACCCGTTCGCGTTCGCCTGGGACCGGTACCCGAGCCATACCGGCAGCCGCGACCAAGCCCAAAACCTGTGGCAGGCCGTCACCAGCGGCAGCGACCCGACCATGCCCCAGGCCGAGCCGAGCCAGCTGCTCGGCGCCGTCATCCGCTACGCCCAGACCGTGCGCCAGGACGGCGACCGGTTCGTGCCGTCGATGCGCAAATGGCTCGAAAACCGCCAATACACGCAATGGCTCCAAAACGAACCGCAACGCACCGAATGGGGCGGCATCACCCGCCAATGGCTCCAAACCCACGCCATCAGCCAAGTCCCCACGGGAGCGTGGACGGACAGCGTCGAACAGACGTTCTGGGCCCACGTCAAAACCGGCGAAAAGCCGGAGACCGTGGCACAACGGCTCGTGACGGAAATCAACGAAAGGCATCAAGCATGAGCGACCAACCCACAGCCGCGACCCTGCGCCTCGTGGAAGGCCGCGAAAACAACCGGTGCATCGTCTGCGACCGATACCTACGCGGCGGCGAATGGCCCGGCAACAGCCACCACCACCGGAAACGCCGCTCGCAGACGTACGGCGACCCCGAACGGCACAGCCCCTCGAACGTCATCGACGTGTGCGGCATGGACAACAGCACCGGATGCCACGGATGGATCCACCAGCACCCCGAACAAGCCAGGGCATTGGGCTACCTGCTCAAAAGCTACGACCCCGCACCCAGCACAGTGCCCGTGTACAGCTGCCGGCGCGGCTGGATACTGCTCGACACCGACGGCCAATGGCATTCATGCCCTCCACCAGAGGGCATGCCCAAACATCCCACCATCAACCGAAAGGAACAACAATGGCCAACCCCAACACCTACAACACGGCCTGCGTCACCGGCGTCATCGACAACGTGGACTTCACGCTACGCGACGACTCCACCAGCGTGACCATGCTCATCCCACCCGACACACCCGTAGGCACCAGAACCATCATCATCCCCCAAGGCTTCACCCTCGCCGAACACCGGATCATCCGCGAAGCCCTCGCCGACGCGCTCGCCGACCACGGGGAGGAACTATGAGCCCCGAAAAACCAGACGCTTTGCTGTGGATGGACGTGGAAACCACCGGCCTCGACACGAACAGATGTTCGATACTCGAAATCGGCCTGCGCTGCACCAGCATGGACGCAACCCGCGAGCACGCGCGCCTCGAAGCGATCATCCACATCAGCCGAGAGACCATGCTCACCGCGCAACTGCCCGCCCTGGACCTGCACCTGAACAACGGCCTGCTCGCCCAATGCGAGACCAGCGACCCCGTCCACTGCTCGCCCGAGGCAATCGCACGGGAAGCCACAAGGTTCATCGGGGACATGGCCGGCATGTACACCTTGCATCCCGCAGGCACGAACATCCAACACTTCGATTTGCCCATGATCCTCAGATTCTGCGCCAAGGCCCGCGTATTCGATTCATCGCCCATCGATAGCCTGCTGTCCTACCGGGCCCTCGACGTGACCACACTGCGCCTCACCGCCAAGACCCTCGGCCAAGACCCCTACACGCCCCGGTCGAAGCCCACGCACCGAGTCCACGACTGCCTGAACAGGGACATCGCGGAATACCGCCACTACCTCACCCTCATGACGGGGCCGGCGCTCGCAGAAAAGGAGGACCGGCCATGAAGCCACGCTGCATCCTGTGCCGCAAGCCCGTGCCCGACAATCACACCCGATGCGTCAAACACTGGCTCAACAACCAGGACCAATGGATGGAGGACGACCAACCGGTACACGAGCATTGCACCCCACGAAGGAGACCCGCATGAGCCACACGGCACGAATCTGGACACAAGACCAACTCACCGAAGCATTGGCGAGCGCCTGCGTGCTGGAAGGCGTGAGCATCCTGCACTTCGGCCAATACTCCGATACGGCCAGCCGGAACCTCAAGGCGGTGGCCAAGACCATGTACGAGACCAGTGGCGAGCCGACCATCGTGGAGGACGACGATGAGTGACCTCATCCAACAGGCCCTCACGGCGCTCGCCGACGCGGGGCTGGGCAACGAGTCAGCCGCCGAATCGTTTGTGCTGGGCTATCAGACGGGCTATGACGCGGCGCTCAACCTGGCCATCCGCATCGAAAACGAACTCAACTCGGACGAGCCCACGGACGAGGAGATCGAGACCTGCGCTCGAGGGTTCTTCGAGGGCACACCCGGCCCCACCAACTGGGACGCCGTCAGCGAAGTCTCCAAACAGGCATGGCTGTACGCGGCCAAAAAGGCGCTCGCAGCCGTCAACGCCATGAAAACGAAGGAACAACAATGAACGAGAACACAACCCTCACCGACATCATCGACGCGGCGCTCGCCGCCGGATGCCAGATCAGCGTGACCGTCACACCCAAAGACTTCTACGAACAGGAGACGGAAGAATGAACGTGAGTGAAAGCATCGACTGGAAGCACTCAACACCGAGCGAACTGTTCCTGCACCGGTTCGTCGCCATCACGAAGAGCGGCCAGACACTGGACGGCTACCTTTCCTACTTCCCCCAAAACGGCTGGTGGATCCTCCAGGATGCGGACAACCTCACCACCGTCATCAAACCGGACGCCAACGGCAACCCCACACTCAACACCGAACTCTTCCGCTCCATCAACGTGCTCAAGGAGATAAGATGAAAGAAATTACATTAATCACCACCGATTTTTACATTAGCGTGCTCGGAGGCACGCGATGAAGCGCGGAAGCTGGTCGGTGGAATCCACCATCGGGCTCGTCTTCACCATCGCCCTCGCCGTCATCGTCGCGATGGTGCTGGCCGTCATCGGCCTCACCGCCTATGCGGCAACGAACGTGGCGCCGGAACAGACCATCGTCCAGAAAGTCGAGACCACCGGCGATGTGCGCCGCCTGTGCATCGAAGCCAAGACCGGCGAGCGCATCGATGCCATGTCATGCGATTTGATTGACCCGCACACGGGAGGAGTCAGGGAATGACCAGCCAGGAACAACGCGACAAAGTGCTTCGCATGATGCGCGACCAAAACACGACGCTCGAGATTTCCGGCCAGCTCGGCATCCCGTTGCGTGAGGTCGTCGCCATCATCCAATCACAAGGCAAGCCGCCAGCACCGCCGAGGAAGGTGGAGTTCATCGAACCCACGTTCGACATTCCACGGGAATAAACGAAACCCTCCACCGGAGCGGAGGGCATGTCTGCGAAAACCATTTTAGCCGACGTGGAGGGGTTTCGATGGATTGCCAGAATTGTGCCGCCAATATCGATGACGGATGGACACTGTGCGCGCCGTGCGAGCTGAGATTCGCCGGCATGCTGCTGCGCCTGGCGCGTGACGTCACGCCATTGCATGACAGCCTCGACGCGACATTGCATCCGGGCGGGCATGCGCCCGTGCGCATCCAGACGGCCATGCCGCCCACGCCTATCAGGCTGGACGTGCTCGACCTCATCGACATGCTCGACGCCACCGCAAGGGAACTATTGCGCCGGCTCAACGGCGTGGGGGGCTTCGACCGGCACTGGGACGAGCACGAGGAGGATCTGGCATCGACGCTGCGACTGTGCGCCGGCCGTGCCAGGCTCGGCCGGTTCTCGGATGCTGGCTGCTACATGGCGACCATCAATAATCTGGCCGGGAAAATCGACCTCGCGTTGGATCCTCCCGAGCAATGCCGCGAGATCGGCACATGCGAATTGTGCAACACGATGCTCACCGCAGGCGCGGCAGACCAGTGGGCCACCTGTCCCGTGTGCGGGAGGGAACAGCGAGCGCAGACGGTCAAACTGCGTAGGCTCGAGACGTTGTGTTGGGATGATTCCAAGCGAGGTTCGGCGGCGGAGATAGCCAAGGCGTTCACCGACGCGGGAATCACCGTGCGCAGGGGCACGCTCAACGTGTGGGTCAACCGGGGCAAGCTGTGCAACGGCCCTCAGGGCATCGCCTACTGCGACGTGTACCGGCTCGTGGTCGGAGGTGCAGCTTGACAAAATCGCGACTGTAACCGATGATTGCAGTGGCAGAAGTGTCGAAAAACCCAGCTCATGTGGCTGGGTTTTCGCGTATCTGACCGCATTGCATGGGGCGAGAGTACTCCGCCGGCACGTCCAAAGCGCCGGTGATGTTCGCCCCGCCACTCTTTTCATTTGATTGTGAGGCGATGACGCCATGACAATGCCAGGCATGCCGACCATCAGCCTGCAGATCACGTGCAGGGGGAACACCCTCGCCGACATCGACGCCCTGCCCGTGCCCGTGAGCGTCACCCCGGCCGGGCATATTGTGGTCGACCCCCTCGAACCCGTCGTGCGCCGGTCCGTGCAGGCGTTCGCGGGCGCATGGCAGCGGTCGTGCGACAAGGCCGGGTCATGAGCGGCCATCGTGGCAACACCCGTCATGCCAATGGCTGGCGACGCCAGCAGGTCGTGGCCCGCGTGCTGGCGGCCTACGACACGTGCCATTTGTGCGGCAGGCCCGTGGACAAATCATTGCCGCCGGGATTGCCGGGCTCGCCCGAGGTGGACGAGATCATCCCGGTCAGCAAGGGCGGCTCGCCCTACCTGTTCAGCAACTGCCGGCTCGCGCACCGCTGGTGCAACCGCGTCCGCTCCAACCACAGCGTCGCGTGGGCGCGCGAACGCATCAAACAGCTTCTTCAACAGGGGCACATGGCCGACCTGAAGGCCACCTCGATGCCGTTGGCGACGAGCGGCGAGTGGTGAGTCCTGGGGAGGAGACCCCGTCCGCCCCGGTCGAAGCCCCCTCGGGCGCAGGGCCGATATCTCCCCGGCATGTCAAAACGTAACGCCTTGGACGGCCGTTACGTTATCCCGTTACGTTTTTTGGAGGTGAGCGCGGTGATCTGCGAGGAATGCGGCCAGCCGTTCACCCCGTCCGGCCGTGGAAAGAAAGCGAAATATTGTTCGGCCAAATGCAAGCAGCGCGCCTACCGCAAGGCCAAGCGCATGAGCCGCGTCACCACGCCTCCAGCCCCGGCCGGGGACGTGGAACATGAGCCCGAGGCGATGGACGCCCTCACCGCCGCCGATTTCGAGGCGATGATGAACGACGGGCCCGAGGACTACGTGAGCGTGCTCAAACGCACGCAGGCCCGGCTCAAGGAAGCCATGTTCAGCGCCGGCACCCCGCCGGGCAGCCTGACCGGCATCAGCAAACAGCTGCTCGCCCTGACCCGCGAAATCGAACGGCTCGAAGGCAACCCCGCACAAGGCATGACGACGCAAGAAGATCCAGAGGACGACGACGATGACGGAGAATTCCGACCCGAAGCTATCTGAGGTCGCACGCCACATCGTCATGCCCTCCGGCATCGTCACCAGCATGTTCCCCAAGGTCAACAAACGGGCCAAAGCATGCGGCATCCGCTACGACCGCTGGCAGCAGGGACTGCTGACGCTCATCCTCGGCCGAAGAGCCGACGGCACGTTCGCCGCCTCCGTCGGCGGCGTGGTGTTGAGCATCTGCCGCCAGACCGGCAAGACCTTCACCGTCTCCAGCCTCGTGGTCATCCTGTGCACGCTCATCCCCGACCTGACCGTCATCTGGACCGCGCACCACAACCGCACCAACAGCAACACGTTCGACCACGTGCGCACCCTGGTACGCAACCCCGCGCTCATCGGATACCTCGACCACTCCGGCCGCACCGACGGCGTGCGCGGCGGCAACGGCATGCAGGAAATCACCTTCGCCAACGGCAGCAAGATACTGTTCGGCGCACGAGCCCAAGGCTTCGCCCGAGGCAACGACGCCGTAGACATCATCGTGTTCGACGAAGCACAGATCCTGACCGAACAGGCCATCAGCGACATGGTGCCCGCCACCAACACCAGCCCCAACGCGCTCGTGCTCTACATCGGCACCCCACCGCGCCCCGCCGACCCCGGCGAAGCGTTCACGGAACGCCGCCGCCAGGCGCTCGCCGGCGAGGACGACATGCTCTACGTGGAATTCTCCGCCGACCGCGACGCCGACAGCGACGACCGCACCCAATGGAGGAAAGCCAACCCGAGCTTCCCGCGCCGCACCAGCGAAACCAGCATGCTGCGCATGCAACGCCAGCTCGGCAAGGACAGCTTCCGCCGCGAGGCACTGGGCATCTGGGACGAGACCACCACCAGCCAGGCCATCAACCCCGAACAATGGGCCAAAGCCGCCACCGGCACACCCAACATCAAAGGACTGATCGGCTACGCGCTCGACATGAAACCCGACCGCAGCTCGCTGGCCATCGGCGGCGCCGTCAACCACAGGGACGGCACCGCGCACATCGAACTACGCCGCTTCGAGGCCACCCAATCCAAAGGCACCCAATGGGCGGTCGACTACATCGCCGACCACTGGCCGCGCACAGCAAGCGTAGTCATCGACTCGCAATCACCCGCCATGAGCCTGCTGGCCGACCTCAAAGCCCGGCACGTGAAAGTCATCGTCACCAACTACAGCGACATGGGCCGCGCCTGCGGCAAATTCCTCGACATGCTCAGAGACGGCAAACTCACCCACCTGCCGGACGACAAAGCACCGGCGCTCGCCACGGCCGTGGCCAACGCCACCACACGCAGCATCGGCAAATCCGGCGCCGTCGGATGGAACCCGATGGGCAGCGACATCGACATAAGCCCGCTCGTGGCATGCACGCTCGCCCTCTACGGCACCACCATAACCAAACGAGACCCCGACCGAGTACAGGAGGTCATGATCGGATGAACGAACAATCCATCAGCATCGGCAACCCCTACCTGTCCACCGGCTCATCGTCCGTGACACACATCGCCAACGTGCCCGACAACGACATGGCCGACATCACCCGCCTACTGGAACTCTGGCGCAACAAATACCCACGCAACCTGCTACGCTCCGCGTTCTACGACGCCAAACAACGCTTCAACAACCTCGGCATCAGCATCCCGAACATCGTCGCCCAGAAAGCCGGCGTCGTGGTCGGCTGGCCACAGAAAAGCGTGCGCGCGCTCGCCGACAAGAGCGTGTTCGAGGGATTCGAGACCGCCGCCGGGGCCGACGACCACGGCATCGACGAGATCATGCGCATGAACGAGCTCGAAACCGACATGAGCGAGGCCGTCATCAGCTGCTACAAGCACTCCTGCAGCTTCCTGACCATCGACTACGACCCGGACGACAACGAGCGCATCCTCATCACCCCGCGCTCGGCCGACTGGTCCGCCGCACTATGGGACAACGAACGCCGACGCATCAAAGCCGCGCTGACCATCACCGACAGCGACAAATGGGGCAACATCACCGCATTCAACGCATGGCTGCCCGGCCGCAACTACGCCTGCATGAAAACCGGATACGGGTGGGACGCGGAACCCCAATACAACCGGCTCGACCGCGTGGCCGTGGTGCCCATCGTCTACGACAAGCAGATGGACCGCCCCTTCGGCCGCTCACGCATCAACCGGGCCCTGATGAACCTGACCGACATGGCCATGCGCACCATGGTCCGCATGGAAGCGTCCGCCGAATTCTACTCGGTGCCCAAAATCTGGTTCCTCGGCCTGAGCCGCGAATCCTTCCAACAGGACACGTGGAGCGCGCTTGTCAGCAGCATCAACGCGGTCAGCCGCGACATCAACGGCGACATCCCCGAACTCAAGCAGGTCTCCCAGGCATCGATGCAACCCCACGGCGACATGCTCGAAACCATAGCCATGCTCGCCTCGGCCGAAACCGACATCCCACCCGAACAACTCGGCATACGACTGGCCAACCCCACCAGCGCCGAAGCGCTCGCCGCCGCCGAGAACCAGCTGACGCGCACCGCGAACCGGCAGAACCGCATGTTCTCCCGCCAGCTCCTCAACGCCATGGGCATGGCCGTGCAATTGCGCGACAACAGCCCGCAGCCGCCCGACCTGACCGGCATCCGCCCCCTGTGGGCGCCGA
>OLRA01000975.1_pt1 | contig 35988 bp, 28 predicted proteins | sample 1673011 | NCBI WGS metagenome assembly OLRA01 (sample SAMEA3136746, study PRJEB25190) | human gut metagenome | reverse complement strand
TTGTTGCTCAGGATATTATAAATAATGTTAAACTAAAGTGTTGCGGAATTAAGGTTAAACAAAAATAATTAATAATTTATCAACTAAAATTTTTAACTATGGTAAACGTTAAGAATCTATTCGGAATGGCTGTCATGGCTACAGCCTTGGTCGCTTGCTCAAGCAATGACGACCTTGCTTCTAACGGCCATGAAGGCAACCAGACAGGTGAAGCCTATGCTTCGTTCAGAATCAATCTGCCGACAACAAACGGTACTCGTGCAGTCGATCCTAAGACAGGTACTGAATTTGATGGAGGTACCGCTGCTGAGTATGAGGTAAAGAACGGTACTATCCTCATCTTTGATAATGCCGGAAACTTTGTCACAAGCGCTCAGCTTGGCACTATGAACCCTTGGACGGATGTCAAGTCTGACGGAGTTACGACAGCGGCTATCGCTACTGTGCAGCTCAAAGATGTTGAGGTAGGTGGCAGCTATCAGGCATTGGTGCTCCTCAACAACGACGTGGATGCCACCACTCATAAGGTTACGTTGCCTGCTACTAAGGGCGTGTCATATGCAGAATGGAGCAAGGATGCTTCAAAGGTAAGTGTTGACAATTATACCAAGACCGATTACATCTTTATGGCTAATGCTCCGAAGTATACCGGTGCAGCATCAGAGCCGACAACTCTTGTAAAGGTTAACAACATCTGCGCATCACGTGAGGAGGCTCAGGCAAAGGCTGCCACCACAGTATACGTGGAGCGTGGTCTGGCTAAGGTTACGATGCAGAACTACAAGACTGATGGTTACACTATCGCTGACGGAACAACATACGCTGGAGACAAGGTGGTAATCACGGACTGGAAGCTTGACGTTACCAACAAGTCTACTTACCCCGTTCATCAGACTGGTGGATTGCTGACTGCTTGGGATCAGATTTGGGGAGAAGGACGCTTCTTTGACAACACAAGCTCTTCTTTCAAGCGTGTATATTGGGGCGAAGACCCTAACTATTCCGGTAAAGCTCTTCAGAATCTGACTGCGTGCAAGGATGCGTTCAATATGATAAAGAACAGCGAGGTTGAGGGCCAGGCAGGTACTGATCATCCTCAGTATTGTCTTGAGAACACATTCGACCTTGCCAATATGATGCAGGGCCAGACCACACGTGTTGTGTTCAAGGCTGTTTACACTCCTAAGGCTCTTGTAGGAAAAACGGAAAAGACTTTCTATAAGATTGGTAACAATACCGCTATCTGGACCAAGGCTGATCTTGAGCAGCAGATTAAGACCGTTGCTCTCACAGTTATGGGCATTACTGATGCTACTGAGCAAGATAAATATGGTGTAGATCTTTCTAAGGGTTCAAACATTAGCGGTAAGGCTGGTCAGCACCTTATTGCTGCTGAGAATATCACATTTAATAAAGGAACAGGTTCCACAACATCAAAGGTTTCACCTGATGTTGTAGATAAGATCAATGCCAAGCTTGGTTTGACAGCTACTACAGGTATCTCAACATACCTCAATGGCGAGGCATACTACATCGCCCGCATCAAGCACTTCAACGAGCTGACTCATTGGACTGCTGGTACTCCTTATAATGGTGATAATAAAGCATTCCTCGGCCGTTATGGTGTGCTCCGCAACAACTGGTACGACCTTTCTGTAAACAGCATCAGCGGTCTTGGCTATCCTGAGGTTCCAGAGGTTAAGCCTACTGTTCCTGATGACGAGAACGATCAGTATATCAATGTGGAGGTTAAGATTCTTGACTGGGCTAAGCGCAGCCAGAGCATCGACCTCTAAACAGTAAAGCATAAAAGTGGCGGAGGTCTCCGGCCTCCGCTACTATCCAAACATCAATATCTAAATCAATCTTAATTAAATTAACGGCAAACATTATGTTTCACGGACTGGTTAAATCTTTATGCTCATTACTCGCCTTTGCACCCTTGCTGGCTTCTTGCTCGCTGATGCACGACGACCTTGAGCCATGCGACAATGGCGTTTACCTGCACTTCCGCTACGACTATAACACGCAGCGTGCCGACCTCTTCAACTATCATGTTGGAGGTGTTGTTGTCATGGTGTACGATAAGGACGGCAAGTATCTCATGCGTCAGGACGCCTACAACACAGACACCGACGCTCCCATCCGCCGCCATGATTTTGCCGTACACCTTGACTTGCAGCCCGGCGAATACCAGTTTCTCGCCATTGCCAAGCAGAAGCGTTATGAAGACGCGCTTGCCACCAAGGGCGCCAAGTTTCGCATTCATGCCCCAGCCGACGGCGAGGACATGACAAAGTTCTGTGCCGTGCTCGACCGCAATGGGGTGGGCGAAACGGCTGACGTCGACTGTTCGGCTCCGCTCGACACGCTGTGGATAGGCCGCTCGCAGCACCTTACAGCCGTGCGCGACATGGAAGCCACCCACGACACCATCTCTTTGGTGCGCGACACCAAGCAGCTCACCATCTCGCTGCATCAGATTGACGCACCTGACAAAATCTCTGCCGACGACTTCGGCTATGAGGTGATAGCCGACAACGGCCACATCAACTATGACAACTCTTTGGCTCGCGACACCAAGCTTCGCTATACGCCTTTCCGTACATGGACCACCGACTTCCGCGATGCTTCGGGCAACGTGAAGGAACGTACGGCTCATGCCGGACTGATGCTCTCGCGACTGGTGTATTATTCTCCTGAGGAGAACGATCGCAACGCCATGCTACATATATATAATAAGGTGTCGGGCAAGACCGTCGCTCTTATCAACCTGCCCGACATCCTCCAGCAGGGACGCGATGCCTATGCCGCCCAGAACTACGGCATCCAGGAATATCTCGACCGCGAGTATGACTATCGCCTCGACTTCTTCCTTATCGGCACCGAGTGGCAATACCTGAACCTTTCTGTTGGTGTGCTCGACTGGGCAAAGCGCATACAACACATAAGCTTGTAGTTTTCTCCCACTTCAACTATCAGCGACTTCTTAACTAAAATACATAGAAACCTAATAACAACATAAATAAATGAAACGACTTGCAGACATACTCCTTTCTGTTGCTGCCCTGTTGTTGCTGGCAGCATGCACAGATGATGCCGACGTATACAACACACCAGCACCGTCTGAGGGCAATCTGTGTGTCTATGTACCGGTAACCCGTGAAGGCGATGAGGTTACGAGCAGTCTCGACCCAAGCAACCCTACATACAATGCCTCTGTAGAGGAGTGCAACATCAACGACCTGCATCTTTATGCCTTCCCCGTTGACGGCAACGGAACATTCCTTTCGCAGGAACTTCCATCGCCTGAGGCAAGCAACATGCTCAATGAGAAAGTTGCTTCTTATAAGTTGCAGATCAAGCCCGGCACCTATCGTGTGTACGTAGTGGCAAACATGAAGGATGTGCTCGATGTCAATGGCATAACAACTGAAGACGATTTGAAGAAAGTGGTGTTGGGTTACACCCCGGTGTCAAAGCCAGGCATGCCCGTAGCCAATAACATCCCTATGATATACGAGCCTGACACAAAGGCAGCCGACGGCACAACTACTGACGGAACAATTACCATAAAGAATACGGACACGACTCCTAAGACCGTGATGGCTAATCTGCGATTCACCTGTGTAAAGGTGTGTCTTAACCTTATATACAATCCCGAAGACGCAGACATGGATGCAGCGTTGAAGTCTAACGGATTGCAGATAACCGACATTATGGGCAAGCGACTCTCGCCACAGACCAGTCTGTTGTGGGACGGCAAGTTCATTAACCCCAATGTAAGCGACGACTATGCCAAGGGCATCGAGTCGAAATTGTACGATGCTACGGCATCTACGGGCAGTGGCGCTTACTATACTTCGTGGACAGAAACCCCAGCCAATGCCAATGTCAACAACAATGACATCATTACGGTTGAAGGTGAGGGCGTAGCTAAACCAGCAGACAGCAAACAGAAGTGGCTCTTCCGTGCCACCTACTATCTGCCCGAGCGCTATGTGGCTAAGGCTTCGCAGCAGTCGGCATTGAAGGTAGGTGGTGCTGTAGGAGGTTCTGCTATCGCTAACAGCTATAACATCAATCTTGGTCATCGTAAGGACGAGTCCTCAAAAACTGAAGTTCCAACTTTCCCACGCGGCACTTACTACGAGATTGTAGGTCGCATAAAGAGTCTGGGCAACATCGATCTCGATTGTGTTGTGAGTGTAGAGGATTGGGAGATGGCACCAATAGATGTAGACCTCAACCATACTATGCTTTGGGTTTCGAAGACAAGTGCAGAAGTAACATCCTTGCAAAATGCTATCATCGACTATGGTACAAATGCCGATGCAAGCAACATTACGTTTGGATGTGATACGGAGATTGAAAAGATTTCAGCAGGAAAGTTGCCCGTTATTGTCGCAACTAATGATATTGCAACTCATCGTATAAGATTCAGTATAAATCCAGAACTCTCGGTAAAAGACTTTACAGATGCTAAAGCTCTTAAAGGTACTGCCAAAGTATGGATAAAGGCTGGCAACATAAAGAAATACCTTGATGTATCGTACGACGTTACACCATACTTCAAGGTGGATCCTGTGGATATTGTAATCTATTACGACCAAAACAATCCGTCCGAATTGACAAAGGTGGTGAAGTTCACTACCAACCTTGGTGGTATACAGTTCCCGTCAGGTTGGACAGTTTCGGGAGAGGGACAAAATGTAGAATATGCCCAGTCTAAAATAAACATCAAGTGCGACAAAACTAATGTGGCTGATGGTACCTTCACCATAACGGCTGTTACCAACCCTGTGACAACAACCACACACGTCTTTACTGTTAAAGCCATTGGCGATAACAATGTTGAACAGCAGATACGTGTGACGGTGCGTCCGCCAGTAGGTCCTTATCGTATCTATATGCGAGCCATAAACGACTTGGCGTGGACTAAAGACGCAAGTAACCTTGAAGAATTCCAGCATTCTAATATGCTTGATGAAGAAGCCTACAATAATTCTAAAGAAAACAACAACTGGCGAGATGGATGGTGGGTGCAAGGAGGTGCTGACTGGAGTAAAGACCGTTCGTCGCACGTGGACTTTCACAAAGTCTACATCTACACACAGATAGGTGAGACAAAGGCTGATGGTTCAAAGGACGAGAATGTCGCAGAATGGTATTTCACCGGAGGGTGGCCAGGTAGCTCGATGGAGGCTGACAATAACAACCCTGGTTGGTACTATTACAAAATAGCGCATAATGCTGAGTCTGAAGGAAACAACAATAAGGGACAGGCACAGACTACTGCTAAAAAGATGATAAAGCCAGGACAGACCCTGCTGATTTTCAGCAATGGTACATACCTCAGTACGGGCTTCCAGCCGCATCGTTTCACTCATCACAATGACCCCGGCATCACACTCTTCAACTATGAGGATCGTGAAGGCTGGTATCTGTACGACCCTTTGTCGGATCCTTACTACAGAGTTTATGACGAGAAACCTACCGTTGTAGACGTAGAATATACCATATATACCAAGAACAAAAAAATAACTGCTTGGTATTCTCAATTTGGAGTAAACAATGGAGCTGGTAATTCTCAATTTACAATGTGTTGCAATAACTGCAATGTTCCTAACGAATTTGAATGTAATGAATATGGAAAGAAAAATGGCAAAACTTGGTACAAGACCATACTTCACCTTAAAGCCCCATTAGGAGAGTATGATAAGATTCTGGTGCTTAAGGTAAATGGTGATGAGATTCATACTACACTGTTCGACGGTGATAACTATCCCTCAACCAAGATGCACGGCAAGCGTTATGTTGTGGAAGGCAGTTTCGATACGGACACAAAGAAATGGAGTAAGGGAGCTCCCTTTTAAAAAGTAACAATTAAAAGATAACGATATGTATATCAAGAAATTGACAATTTGGCTCTTCATGCTCTTGTCTGTGGTGTTGGCTGCTTGCAGCGACATCAGAGACATTGTAGGAGGCGACACACCCGATGTGCCGTCGGAGGGAGTTGTGCTGACTCTTAAGTTGCCTAATTTCACCAAGAATACTGTGGCGACACGAGCAACCGAGCAGCAGCAAATCAAAAGCCTCTGCGTATTGTGCTACGATGCTGACAACTATTATCTCGGCATGAGCAATATCACAGGCGCGGACATCAAGTCGAATAACGACGGCAAATACAAGGTGAAGGTTAAGGTTATGGAAGGAACCGCAACGCTGCATGTTGTTGCCAACGCCACCATAACAGAGAGCGACGCCAAGGATGCTTCGGGAAAGATAAACCTCTACAATGCTGTTCGCAGCACCGATATAGACCTCAACGCTCCCGTATGTTGGGGAAGCATTACGGTGACAGACCTGCTTAGTGGCAAAACCTCATTGACATTGGTACGGCAGTTTGCCAAAGCTTCTGTTACAAAGAATGAATCGTTGACCAATTTCGAGATAACAGGTTTCAGACTCTTCAATACGGCATCATCGGGCACGATAGCCTCAGAGTTGATTAACAAGGTGGCTTTGCCTTCGGTGGATTGCTCTGCTAAGACAGCCGAATATGTTACGGGCGAGCAGCCTTTCTATGAGACACCTGCCGACAAAGCATACATGATAATCAAGGCAAAGTATAATAAAGGACCAGAGACTTATTATAAGGTGGCGTTCCAAACAAAGAATCCGAACGGCACTTTTACTCCGATGGCTCTTCTTCGCAACCATCATTATCAGGTGAAGGTCACGGCTGTAAATCATGCGGGCTATTCGTCAGAAGCAGAAGCTAAAGCCAATCTGCCAGAGAACGGACTGTCTGTAGAAGTGGTGGACGACAATCCGCCTATTGTGAAAATGATAGCATGTAAGGACTACGAACTTGGAGTGTGTGGCAAGCAGACTGTATTGGGTAATGCCGAGGAGACTACAATTACGTTTGTAACAACCAAGCCAAAAGATAGTGAGTATAATGATTTTAGCAGTGAGTATAATGATTTTAGCGTTGTCTCGAACGATTCTTGGATTACAGTTCCCACTGATTATAAATCAAAAGCAACGTATATTGATTTGCCGACAAAATCAGGCGATTCGCAGCGCTCGTCAACAGGCAGATTGTACACCATTAAGCTTACTCTATCCAAGAACTATGAATTGGATGCGCATACTGGTATTGTGACAATAACATCAGGCGACTTGTCGCTCAATGTAGCGATTACACAGTTGGGCTACGACTTCCGTACTGATCCAAATAGAATTGTGCAGATACGAGGACTTGCCGGACTTTCGTCCAAAGAGCAAGAGAACTACTTCAACTGGATGGATACCTCGCTTAAGGGCATAACACCGGCGGAAAACCAAGGCAGAGTGCGCAACGACGGACTCCACTTCTTTGTGGGCAACAATACGGTTTACTATCTCATTCCGAAGCTTCAGGGCGACGAACTCACGTGTAATGACACACGAGTGAAGGTGGACGAGAATAGCGTCAGCGGATTCTACAAGGTGATGCTTGCCAACAATTCGGACGAATCGTATAACGACAATAATTATAATAGGTGGATTAGCGATGAGGCATTTACCATTATAACCATCACCAACGCGAGAACCAAGATTAAGGTAACCTACCCGGTTTATCATGTCGGACTGTTCGCACATCTGACCGGAAAGGCAGCAACCGACTATCAGCTTGGCAAGAGCAAGGCTTCGGGATGGTACTATTATGAGATGGTTGACGTAGTGGCTCATGTTACTAAAAAAGACGGAACTACCGAGTACAAGGCCTACTACATGCTCGACCGCAACCTTGGTGCCACAAACAACGGCTACTATTCTCCTTCCACAACCGCCCTTAAAGACAACATAGGAGCAATAGGCGGCTACTTTAAGATTTCGGAGGCTACCAACTCTACAGATGCAAAGAATAAGAATGATGTGGTAGATGCTCTGGCAATAGGCAACTTCAAGGTGTGCGACAACATGTGTCTGCAAGGTCTTATAGACAATAACAATAACTTGGCGATAGAAGAGGAGACGACTCATTATGGCGAGAAGTACAACTGTCTGAGAATTACTACGCGAAACAGGGATATTCCCGAGATATTTATCCCTATGAGCGGATATTATGAGGGCAAGAACGACGAGGACGCGGTTTACAAGGACAGCTATCATGCCAACCTATGGACAAGCTCACGCCTGTCTGACTATCAGGGATTCTCGGAAAAAAGTCCTGAATACGGCTTCTGGTACTTGTACCTTGACGCTTTCGGCAAGAGCCTAAACATGTCAAATTACCGCTTTGTGTCGGGTTCGTCTGGAATGAACAAGGGACGATACCGTGCCATGCCAGTAAGACTTGTGGCAGAGTAATGCCCTGGTATATGTGTCGTTAGGCTATTGGAAAAACAACAAGCTGACTTCGAATAAATCAATAATGGCTGTTTGCTGGTCTGTTGACGGCAAACAGCCATTATGCTATCTACTAAAAAGATTCTGTCTTCCTTGTCTGATGAAAATAAAAGTGGAATAGTAAGTGATTGGGATTTTTTTGTGTAACTTTGCAGCTTGTAACAATGTGAATATTATTAGGAATATGGGAATAGAGAATGGCATTTTCAAGCGTGCCGAACTGCTTCTTGGTGAGGATGTAATGGGGGAGATAGCTTCCAAGCGCGTCATCGTATTCGGTGTCGGCGGCGTGGGAAGCTGGTGCGTGGAGTGTCTTGTGCGCTCGGGCATCCGCCGTATCACCATCGTGGACAGCGACTGCGTGTGTCTGTCTAACGTCAACCGTCAGCTTATGGCTACGACGAAGACTGTGGGCCGTCCGAAGGTGGAGGCGCTGAAGGAGCGTCTGCTGGAGATCAATCCTGAGTGTGAGGTTACTGCCATTCAGAAAATCTTCACGGAGGAGAGCGCTTCGGAGTTCTGCCTGGACGAGTATGACTATATTGTGGACGCCATCGACTCGTTGAAGGACAAGGCGGCGCTCATCCTGCTGGCATGTCAGACGCGGGCTGTGCTGTTCTCGTCAATGGGGGCTGCGCTCAAGATGGACCCGACGCGCATTCGTGTGGCAGAATTCTGGAAGGTGCGCGGCTGTCCGCTCGGCGCTGCCTTGAGGAAGCGCATGAAGCGTGCCAAGACCATTCCTGCTCATAAGTTCCAGTGCGTCTACAGCGAAGAACTGCTCGAAAACCGTGGCACGGACACGGGCGACGACCCCTGCTCGTTCCAGAAAGCTCAGATTAACGGATCGATGTCGCACATTACGGCTATTTTCGGCTTTACCATTGCCGGACTGGTTCTGGAAGATATATATGAGAAAGCGCTTAATAAGTAAAAGCTTTTAATTAATATGGCTTTCGGTACAACAAAATGTATTATTTTGAGTTAATATATAATAGTAATAAGAAAAAAGTAACCATACTAATACACACACATATCTACAAGTTATGAAGAAATACTTGATTTATTTAATCTTCATGTTGATCATGCCTATGGCTGTCTCGGCACAGTCGTCCATGACCGACACGCAGGTTATGCAGTACGTCATGAAGGCGAAGGAGCAGGGTAAGTCGCAGTCGCAGATTGTCACTGACCTCATGCAGCGTGGCGTTGACATTTCGCAGATTCGCCGTGTGCGCAATAAATATGAGCGCCAGTTGAAACAGAGCGGTCTTGGCAATGTTAGCGACGACACTTCTGCAAAGACGGACACACGTCTGCGCACCAATAACGGCAAGACGCGCGACCAGTACACCCGCAACGACTATGGACGTGAGGCTGACAGCTATGCGCAGAACTATTCGAATATGCGTGTGAAGTCGGAGCGCGACCGTAACTACAAGCATACGTACGACGAAACCGACGAGGAGTTTATGGACTATCAGAAGGAGATGTTCGAGATGGTGCCCGATACTGCGCAGATGCTGGAGCAGCTTCTTGCCGAGCGTGAAGCCAGAAAGAAGAAGGTGTTCGGACGCGATATCTTTAACAATGAGGAGCTTACCTTCGAGCCGAACATGAACATCGCCACTCCGCAGAACTATCGTCTCGGTCCTGGTGATGCCGTCTTCGTGGACGTATATGGAGCGTCGCAGAAGTCGGAGCAGTGTACGGTTTCGCCTGACGGTAGCATTACCATCGAGGGCTTCGGTCCGGTGCAGGTAAGCGGTCTGACCGTCGCGCAGGCCAACGCTCGTCTGCGCTCCACCCTTGGCAGCCGCTACAGCAGCAGCAAGGTGCGCCTGACCGTGGGACAGACCCGCACCATCATGGTGAACGTGATGGGCGAGGTGAAGACTCCGGGTACGTATACGCTCTCTGCATTCGCCACTGTCTTCCATGCCCTTTACATGGCTGGCGGCACGAACGAGATAGGTACGTTGCGTAACATCAAGGTTTATCGCAACAACCGCCTTGTTACTGTTGTCGACATCTATGACTATATCCTCAACGGCAAGCTTACGGGCAACGTACGCCTTGCCGACAACGACGTCATCGTAGTGGGACCGTACGACTGCCTCGTGAACATCACGGGTAAGGTGAAGCGTCCTATGTATTATGAGATGAAAGCCAATGAGTCGATAGCTTCGCTCCTCAAGTATTCGGGCGGATTCACCGGCGACGCTTACCGCAAGGCTGTCAGCGTCAACCGCAAGAGCGGCATCGACCATTCTGCATATAACGTGGAGGAGTTCGACTTCTCTAACTTCCGCATTGCCGACGGCGACTCTGTAAGCGTCGACTCCGTCATGGCTCGTTACTCCAACACCGTGGAGATAAAGGGAGCCGTGTTCCGTCCCGGCAAGTATAATCTGAACGGACAGGTGAACAGCGTGCGCTCGCTCATCGAGCATGCTGACGGCGTGACGGAAGAGGCCATCACTTCGCGTGCCGTGATGCACCGCATGAAGCCGGACCGCACACTGGAGGTAATCAGCGTGGACGTGGAAGGCATCATGAGCGGCAAGGTGGCTGACATTCCGCTGAAGGAGAACGACGTGCTCTTCGTAGCCACGAAGACGGAGCGCATGACGGAGCGTACCATCACCATACGCGGCGAGGTGCAGTTCCCCGGTGTATATAAGTATGCCGACAACGAGACAGTTGAAGACTTTATCATACAGGCAGGTGGTCTGACCGACAAGGCTTCGCTTTCCAACGTCAGCATCAGCCGCCGTGTGAGCGACTCGAAGGCTGTACGTCCTGACAGCGTCATCGCACGCACGTTCAATATGGCGCTTAAGGAGAACTTCGCTGTGGACGGCGACCGCAGCTTCACGCTTATGCCCTTCGATGAGGTCTACGTGATGCGTTCGCCCGGCTACACCGAGCAGCAGAACGTCACTGTGGAAGGCGAGGTGCTTTACGCCGGAACATACGCTCTTGAGCGCAACAACACACGCCTTAGCGACCTCTTCCGTATGTCAGGCGGATCAAACGGCCTCGCCTACATCAAGGGTGCGCGTCTGATGCGTAAGGCCAACGAGGCAGAGAAGGCTCGTATGGAGGCTGTGCTGAAGATGCAGCAGGAGGAGCAGCAGAAGAATCTTCTGACGCTTGCCGCTTCATCCAATAACGCCAGCGCCGTGCAGTCAACGGCTCAGGGAGCTGCCAATGCCAACATCAAGAAGTTCCAGGTGCCTGACGAATATCCCGTCGGTGTGGACCTTGAGGAGGCTATGAAGAGGCCTGGATCGGATGCCGACGTGGTGCTTCGTGACGGCGACCGCCTTATCGTGCCCCAGTATAACGGTACGGTGAAGATCAACGGTGCGGTGATGTACTCCAACACCGTGGCATACGAGAAGGGCAAGCGTGCCGGTTATTACATCGACCAGGCTGGTGGTTACGCCGCCGATGCCGTCAAGCGCCGTGCTTACATTATATATATGAACGGCAAGGTGGCTAAGGTCGGTCATGGTGCCAAGGTGCAGCCGGGTTGCGAGATTGTCGTTCCTGCCAAGCTGAGACGTAAGATGTCGACGGCAGAGATGATGAGCATGGGATCAAGCATGTCGTCTATTGCAGCGATGATTGCAACGCTCTCTAATATATTGAAGTAAAATATGGTTTTGAGGTAGTCATTAATTTGACTACCTTTATTACAAATATAATAATAAGATGGAAAAAAAAGAAGGTTACATAAATCTGTTTGAAATAATACAGATAGTGAAGAGTAAGAAGAAATTATTTTTCATTTCACTCCCTATTACTATAGTTCTTTCTTCGCTTTTTATAATCTGTGTACCGCGTTCCTATACTGCAAGTGCCATGCTTGTGCCCGAAATGGAGAATCCTTCAGGTGTGGGAGGATTGGGCTCGTTGGCTTCAAGTTTTGGAATTGATCTTGCTAACGCAACAGGTACTGATGCGATTTCACCGCTACTATATCCTGATTTGCTAAATGACAATGGATTTGTGGTGGATTTGCTTAAAATAAAAGTGGAGACACAAGATGGTGCTCTGAAGTGTTCATATTATGATTATCTTAAAAAGCACCAAAAAAGAGCGTGGTGGACTAAAACGTTTGCTTCAGTAAAACGTTTCTTTAAATCGAAGGATGAGGACGTGAAACTTGGTAATAATAAGGGCATATTTGCTAATCCTTATTATCTTTCTAAAAAAGAAAACGATATCGTTGAAGCAGTGAGAAGTAACATTAAACTTGCGGTCAACAAGAAGACAGGTGTGATAACAATAAGTACTGAGGCTCAAGACGCATTGGTATGTAAGAATCTTGCTGATTCAGTATCTACCCAACTCCAAAAGTTTATAACGAATTATCGAACACAGAAGGCGCGTCACGACGTGGATTATTACAAAATGTTAACTGCTAAAACTAAAGCGGATTATGAAAAGTCCCGTCGTTTGTATGGTAGTTATTCAGATGCCAATATGGATCTTGTTCTCACAAGTGTGCGTTCAAAACAGGAAGATTTGGAAAATGACATGCAGTTGAAGTTTAATGCATACACTGCTATGGTAACACAGTTGCAAGCAGCAGAGGCTAAACTTCGTGAGCGTACTCCCGCATTCACAATGTTAAAGAGTGCTGATGTGCCAGTTCGTGCTACTAAACCTCTTCGTATGTTTTTCGTTCTTGCAATGACGATGCTTGTGTTTGTTGGCGATTTGGCGTATGTATTAAAAGGCTATATTTTAGGAAAGAATTAATGTTTTTGTCAAAAGAAAAACTCCTTGTAGCATATTATTATATTGCACTCATTGCTTTTGCTTTGAGTGCATGTGTTGTTATGTTTGATCAGGAGTCTGATAGTGGTTTTGCACAGAAAAATGTTATATTATTATTTGTCTTTTGTGTATGGAGCGTTTTTGGTTTGCGCCTTTTTGTAAAAGACTATCTTATTGAAGTTCCGTCAAAAACGGTCTTCTTTTTTAATATTTACATGTTATGGGTTTTGTTGATAACCGCGATTGTTCCTGCTCAAGAAGGTGGCTTCCTAACGTTTTTAGCTGACTTGATTTGGTCTGCATTACCTATTCTTATATTTAATACGACTTATTATTTTGTTTTGCATAAAGGCGACAAAAAAGGACTAAAAACGATATTTCTTGTCATTACAGTAATGTTTCTGTTGACTTATTATAGCTTTTACGATATAGATAACATACTGTTGAATGTGCATTTGGGGTCGTCATATTACTCTTTATATATTTTGCCTTTAGTATTGGTTTATCCGTCAAAGACTGTTAGGACAGCTATGGTGGTTATTATCTGTATAGCAGTTTTTTCATCGGTGAAACGTGGAGGAGTGCTTGCGCTTGCGCTTGCAATGTTGTTTTATATTATAACAAATCAATTGGTATCAAAGCAAGGCAAATTCAGCAAAATAATAATCGGATCCTGTATGCTAAGTGCTTTTATAGCTGTCTTTGTTTATATAGGAACCATGGGTGGTAACGATGTTTTCGAGCGATTTGAAGGTATACAAGACGACAATGGTAGTGGACGTACTGATGTGTGGGCTGAAACATGGCGTTTGATATCAAATCAGGATGCATTCTCTTTTTTTATTGGAAATGGATTCAATTCGGTCGTTCACAATTCACGTTTGTCTCTTTCTGCCCACAACGATTATCTAGAGGCATGGTTCGATTTCGGATTAATAGGATTTTTTCTATACGTGATTTCGATGATATTGCTCTTTAATGACATTTTTAAGTGTCTTAAGGCAAAAAAAGAATATGCTTCTGCTATGTCAGTTGTTGGAGCATTGATCATGGTACTTAGTATGATTTCGCATATTGCCATATACTATTGGTTTAACGTCGTTGTGCTTTGTATTGCTTATTTTGAAGGCTGTTATAATAGAGATAAAAGACAACTTGTAGAGAGGAAAATACATGAGTGAGGAAAAAGTTAACAAACGTATAATATCGAATGTCTTTTGGGCGCTGGTAGGTAAGCTTGCCGGACTGGTAAGTGCCTTGTTGGTGGGTGTTTTTGTGGCCCGATATCTTGGTCCTACTCAATATGGTGTAATGAATTATGCCATAAGTTTTGTCACATTGTTTCTAGTTATAGCTACTTTTGGCTTTGAGAATATAGAGATACGAGAGGAGGCAAAAGCAAATGAGCAGAAAGATACTATTTTGGGTACAGTGTTTACACTCCGTTTGTTACTTTCGCTTATCACCATAATACTTATCTCTATAGTGGCATATATCAATGAGTCTGACCTCTACACTTTCGGTATAATAATGGTGTATGCTATTACTGTGATGTTGACGCCTTTTGACGTGATAAGAAACTATTTCACCTCATTGGTGCAGAACGAATCTATTGTGAAAGTTGGTATATTGCGTCTGGTGTTATCAGGAATAATCAAAGGCGTGCTGTTGCTTGTACATGCTTCATTGATATGGTTTGTCATTTCTTTGGTCTTTGACGCATGTGTATTGGCACAAGGTTATTGTTATGTTTATAAGAAAAAGATAGGCAGTATGCGCTCTTGGCAATTTGACAAATCATGGGCATGTTATCTTTTACGTCAATCGTTTCCGTTGTTGTTGTCTGGATTAGCAGCAACGATTTTTTTACAGATTGACCAAATCATGATTGGTAATATGATAGACAAAACATCAGTGGGTTATTTCTCTGTTGCTTCAAAGTTTGTGGAGTTATTGCTTTATGTGCCTACCATTCTCATACAAACAGTCTGTCCAATACTGGTTAAGGAGCGTAAGAATAATATGGAATCATATCGTGAGAAATCGCAGGTGTTAATGAATGTCACTGTTTGGTCTTGTGTGTTATGTGCCATTTTCACGTCTTTATGTTCGCGTTATATTGTATTGTGGACTTTCGGATTGAAATATGCTGCTTCTATAGCTATTCTGCAAATATTGTCATTCAAGATTATTGGCGTGGCTCTGAACATCGTTTCGGGTCAGCTTCTGATTGTGGATGAGAAACAGAAATATTTTGTGGTGCGTAGTCTTAGTGGATGCATAGTGTGTGTGGTACTTAATTTCTTAGTCATATCGCGTTATGGTGTAGATGGTGTTGCGGTAGTGGCGATTATCACGCAGTTTGTTGCGGGCTTTTTAATACATATTTTTATTCCAACATATCGATACGTGTTTTTTATGCAAATGCGATGTTTGTTAATCGGTTGGAAAGATTTGTATAAAATAAAAATGCTAATAGGCCGTTAATATATAAGTACAATACTTGTTCTTTTCATTATGAAGATATGAGTGTTTGTTTAAATATTATTATCTATTATTATTCTATGAAAAAGTTGTTAGTTAGATGGCTTGAGCATATACCTTGTTTTGATTGGCTTTATAAGTGCTATTTATCTATTAAGGTACGTGAGCGTAGAGTTAGTCTTGGTAGCAAGAATGCTGACAAGACATTTTATGTTATAGGTTGGAATGATGAAGCAGGTGGATTGTTCTGGCTTGTAAATAAAGTGTGTATGCATATAGCATATGCTTTGGATTATGGATACATTCCTGTTGTCGATCTAAAGAACTATACAACCCAATACACAGAGAAAGAAGGAGATAAGAGAAAAAATGTATGGGAGATGTTTTTCAAGCAGCCTGCAGGCTATGGACTTGAAGACGTGATAGGAAGCAAAAACGTAATAATAAACCGTATGGCTCCTGCTCCTAAAAAGAAGTATCTCATGGGGCAGGCTGAGTTTTATGATAATCCTGCCAGAATAGCATATTTCCGTAATGTCTTTAAACAATACATTCATTTTAATAACGAAACACTTGAATTTCTTCGTGCAAAAGAAAATGAACTATTTGAGGGTAGGGGGCGTGTGCTCGGCGTATTATGTCGAGGAACCGACTATGTAGTGGCAAAACCTAAGAACCATCCTGTTCAACCTGATGTGACGGAAATCATAAATGATGCAAAAAAGGTAATGAAAGAGAAACAGTGCAATAGTGTGTTTGTGGCTACAGAAGATCAAGATATGCTCTCCGTGTTAAAAGAAGAGTTTGGTGATAAACTTCTGTATATTGATCAGCGTAGATATAGCAGCAAAGACATGCGATCAGACCAATTGCTTGCACAGTTTAAAGAGAACGATTCTGTGCGCAATCCAATGAAAGATGCTTTAGATTATCTTTCTGCCATTTATCTACTTACCCGTTGTTGCTGCTTTATTGGTGGGCGTACTGGAGGTACAAAGGGAGTATTGCTCATGGGTAATGGCTTTGAATATCAAAAAGTCTATAATTTGGGATTGTATAAATAATTACTTTTTTGTGCAGTTCTCGATTATATAGTATGGTAACATTGTAATAAAATGCAGATAAAATGAAAATAGGCTTGCTTGCATATAATTCGGCATGTAATTTTGGAGCGACGCTTCAGCTCCTTTCGACGTTCATGTTTCTAAAGAATCATGGGCATGAACCTGTAGTTATAAATTGGGTGGCAAAAGATTTAGAGGATTTTTATGTCCGAATAACACCATCATTTCAGTATGCTAATTACTTGAAACTTCGTCTTAAGTTGTGGAATGAAACTGCTCTGTGCCGTACAATAAAAGATGTTGCAACCGTCATCTCAAGCGAACATATAGAGGCTGTCATTATTGGAAGCGATGCCGTAGCTCAACATCACCCGTTGTTTGAGCGTATCGTATTTCCGTGCCGTAAGATCATAGCAATCAATTCAGTGACCTCTGATGTAGTATTTCCCAATCCGTTTTGGGGGATATGGAACGATTTTCTTGAAAAGCCGGTGCCGGTGGCATTGATGTCTGCGGCAAGTCAAGATTCCCAATATAAGTTTATCCCCAAGCATCTACGCAAGCAGATGAAGGAGCGAATTTTGGCTTATAAATATGCATCGGTACGTGACGTTGACACAAAGAAGATGTTCTCATACATAACAGAAGGTCAATGCTGTCCGCCTGTCACCCCTGATCCCGTATTTGCTTTTAATCAAAATGCTGCAGTTCTGCTTCCTTCAAAGGAAGATTTGATGAAAAAATATGGTCTTGCTGACAAATATCTGCTTATAAGCTTTAAAAACGACAAGCGATCAAATGTTTCTCAAGCATGGTTGTATGAGCTGCAAAACATTGCCAAACAGTATGGTATACAGTGTGTGTCATTGCCATTTTCCACAAGTCGATCGTCAGGACAACTTGACAAGGAGATAGAGCTGCCGCTCAATCCTGTCGATTGGTACACTCTACTGAAACATTCTTGTGGCTATATTGGCAATAATATGCATCCTATTGTTGTATGTCTACACAATGCGGTGCCATTCTTTAGTTTCGACAATTATGGCACCAAACATGCAAACGGATTGTTTTGCGACTCTTCAACGAGCAAGATTCGTCACATACTTAAGGTGGCTGGTTTTCTTGACTGCCGTGTGTCAAGCAATTCGCTGTTCCGACGTACTCCAAAGCCTGCCTTTGTATTAGAAAAATTGCAGACTTTTGATAGAGATAAATGTGCTGCTTTTGCGCAAGGCTATCTCGATAAGTATAATGAAATGATGTCAATGATTTTAGAGCGTATTGTAGGCTCATTATAGCTTATGCTTATCATGTGGCTTTCTTTGCTTGATGAACAGCTATCTGTATTAATATGGTTTTTAATAACTACTAAAGAACAACAATATGAAAGTGGCATATATATCAACACCGCATTTTGCCGACTGTGACATCCCTCTGGTTGGTGAATTACAGAAAAAGTTGGATTTTTATTATTTTCTTAAAGTATCAGAGTCTAGCAAAAGGCTCACACTGATTAAAATAGATTCGCTTAAGAAAAAAGGAGGGGTATATCCTGCTTCCGATTTTCCTGAGCTTGGTTATTTATCTACTGACATTGACTTGTCGAAGACATACATTGTAAACATGCCAGGCAAACATGATTGGTCGCTATGCAACTTGCTTGCTATTTTCAGATTGGTGTGTTTCATCTTACGCCTAAAGGTAAATATTGTGCATCTCACTTGGCCTCCACGTTATGGTGAGTTCTTTACATATTTCTTGCGAAAGCGCACGGTCATCACTGTGCATGACCCTTTGCCACACTCTAGTGAGGATACATTGGTCAATCGTTTCCATCGTTATGTATGCTTTAGGCTGCTTGACAGTTTCATATTGTTGAATGAAATCCAAAAGGAACAGTTCATTAAGACCTACAACATGCAGCGTAAACGTGTGTCGTTGTCGCGTCTTAGTGTATACAAAAACCTACGGAATGTGAAGCCTAAAAACACTGATTTGAGCAATTATGTTTTGTTCTTTGGTGGTATAAGTTCGCATAAAGGTGTTGAATACTTGTGCGGGGCTATGGATGAAGTATGCAAAAAACACCCTAATGTTAAACTTGTTGTTGCAGGTAAGGGCAACATATATTTTGACATAAACAAGTATGCCATCTATAATAATGGTAAATTGTTGCTGCTAAATCGATATATTGAAGATGGTGAACTGGTAGGGTTAATACGCAATGCATTGTTTGTGGTGTGTCCTTATATTGATGCGACACAGAGTGGTGTTGTTATGTCGGCTTTCGCTTTGAATAAGCCTGTCGTGGCTACCAATGTCGGTGCTCTGCCAACTATGGTCAAAGATGGTCAGTATGGCATGATTGTTCCTCCAAAAGATGCTCCAGCTCTGGCTTCAGCTATAGACAAATTGATAGAATGCCCGCAAAACGTTGAGGCTATGATGGTCAACATTGAGCGTGACTATTCGGATGGAGAATGCTCCTGGAATGTTATTGCGCAAGGTATGATTGATATTTATAAGGAGAAACTCCTTTCTAAATAATGATGTTGAGCTGTTTTTTTGCCTGATAATTTGTCTCGTCAGGTTCCGATAGCGTTATTCCTTATTGCTCGTACGTCTTGGATAAAGCATAAGGTAAAAAGCATCCGATCAAAGTTGTACAATCAAGGCATGACCGGCAAGGGGATCAACCGTTTGCTGGCAGATTCTGGTATGCTTGGCGCCATCCAAGAGAAACACAAACAATAAAGAAACAAAATGGAATTAGCAATATTACTCTCTACATACAACGGCATGAACTATCTGGAGGAGCAGGTCAGTTCTCTGCTTGCCCAGACTTACACTGACTGGAAGCTATACATCCATGATGATGCCTCCACTGACAACACCTTAGCCATTATACATGAGCTGGCTGAGTGCGACAGTCGCATCATCGTCATGCCAAGCAGCAGAAATCTCGGAGCGAAAGAGGGATTTATGTGGATGCTGCGCAATGTGGAAGCCGACTATTATATGTTCTGCGACCATGACGACGTGTGGCTTCCGCGCAAGGTGGAGCTGACGTTGAAGCGCATGCAAGAAGCCGAGGCTGAGCATAGCGGCAGTCCGGTCATCGCCTGCACCAACCTGAAGCTGGTGGATGCCAAGCTTAACGTCTTCGCCGAGTCTTACTGGGAGTTCCGCCACTATCCCATGTCTGTCTTCAACGACAAGTACTATCATCTGTTCTACAACAACATGCCGGGCTGCACGATGATGCTCAACCGTGAGGCAAAGGCGGTCTGTTTCCCTTATTCTGAGAAGATAGTGATGCACGATGCGTGGTTCGCCATCGCCGTGCTGTGGAACAAGGGCTTCGTCGTAGCCGAACCCGAGCCGCTTATGCTATACCGTCAGCACGAGCACAATGTAGTCGGAGCAAAGAAAACCCGCAGCCTGATGAAGCAGTTGAGCATGATAAGCGAACTGATGGCGAAGACCCGCGAGCAGCATCTCTCCACAGTCTCACTGACGCACATGTCATTCACACGCTTTGTGATAATGAAGGCATACTATCTTTTGCGTGAGCATCTATCAAATTTCTTCGGAAAGTAACAACTGTTAACCTAAAACAAGCGAATATGAGAAAGATAAGCATCATTGGCAATTTTGATATAAAGAACAACAGTTATAACGGGCAGACCATCAAGACGCGCATCGTAGCCGACGAACTCGAGTCGTTATACGGGACGTCAGAGATAAAGCGCATCGACACAGCCGGCGGCAAGAGCGTTGTACTGCGCCTTCTTTTCCAATTGTTCGGTTGCGTGGTACGCAGCCGCAATGTGATTATCCTGCCCGCGCAGAACGGCATAAAGGTGATTCTGCCGCTTGTCGTAATATATAACCTGCTGTTCCGTCGCCGCATCCATTATGTAGTGATAGGCGGATGGCTCGCCGAACTGCTGCAGCGCAACCGCTGGCTGCTGCCTTTCGCCAAGCGTCTGCACATGATATACCCCGAGACACAGAAAATGAAGACTGCGCTTGCCGCATTGGGCTTGCATCGCGTTAAGGTGATGCCCAACTGCAAGCCGCTGCACATTCTGTCTGCCGACGAACTCGCGGGCTGTAATCTACGTCCTATGCGTTTTTGTATATTCTCGCGTATCACACCAACGAAAGGCATTGACGATGCAGTGCAAGCCGTGAGTCTTGCTAACGAGAAGGCTGGCAGCACCATCGCTACGCTTGACCTCTATGGTAATGTGGAAGAAGCAGACCGCGCTTGGTTTGAAACTCTTCAAACCAAGATTCCAAACTTTGTGAAATATTGCGGAAAGGTAGCGTTCGACAAAAGCGTATACACTCTGAAAGAATACACAGCCTTGCTCTTCCCAACGTACTATCCTGGAGAAGGACTCGCCGGCACTGTCATAGACGCATTTGCCGCCGGACTGCCTGTCATAGCAAGCGACTGGCATGACAACGCAAACATCATTACCGATGGAAAGAATGGTTTTGTCTTCCCTACGCATGACGTTAATCGTCTTGCTGAGATAATCCTCGACATTTATAAATGTCAAGATTGTCTTGTCCCGATGAAACTTAACTGCATACACTCGGCACAGGCTTATCTTCCCCCATTTGTCATCAAGATAATAGCTGCAGAATTGGCTTAGCCATATCTATTGATATTGTTTTGTTATAAATGCCCCTACATTTCAAATAAATATGTTAACTTTGTTCGAATTTTTAAATGTATAATGTAAATGGAAATTAAAATTGCTGTTATCGGACTTGGATATGTGGGTCTGCCATTGGCGCGTCTTTTCTCAACAAAGTATCCGACTGTTGGTTTCGATATGAACCAGCATCGTGTAGACGAGCTTATGCAAGGTCATGATTCCACACAGGAAGTGTCTGATGAATTGCTTGGCGACGCTATACATAACCACAACTTCGTTTGTAGCACCAACCTCGACGATATACGCGACTGCAACTTCTACGTTGTAGCCGTGCCGACACCCGTTGACAATAACAACCATCCTGACCTCAAGCCACTTTGGGGTGCCAGCGAGACAGTGGGTAAGGTTATCAATAAGGGCGACATCGTCGTGTATGAGTCGACCGTCTATCCCGGTGTTACTGAGGAAGAATGTCTGCCCGTAGTGGAGCGTGTGAGCGGACTGAAGTATAACGAGGACTTCTTCGCAGGCTACAGTCCCGAGCGCATCAATCCGGGCGACAAGCTTCACACCGTGGAGAAGATAAAGAAGGTGACCTCTGGTTCTACACCCGAGGTGGCTGATATCGTGGATGGCGTCTATAATTCGGTACTCGTCAACGGCACACACAAGGCACCGAGCATCCGTGTGGCTGAGGCTTCTAAGATAATAGAGAATTCGCAGCGCGACGTAAACATCGCTTTCATGAACGAGCTGGCAAAGATATTCAATGCTATGGGCATCGACACCAACGACGTCATTGAGGCAGCGGCTTCCAAATGGAACTTCATCAAGCTCAAGCCTGGTTTGGTGGGCGGACACTGCATCAGCGTCGACCCTTATTATCTCATTCAGAAAGCACAGGTGTATGGCGTTCTTCCGCGTGTGATGTTTGCAGCACGTCGACTGAATGACGGCATGGGCGACTATGTTGCCAATCAGGTGGTGAAGTGTATGAACAAGAAAGGCATCCTCGTCAAGGATGCCAAGATTCTCATTCTCGGTATCACGTTCAAAGAGAACTGTCCCGATATCCGCAACACTAAGGTGGTGGACATCTATCACACCCTTAGCGAATACACCCATAACATTGACGTGTACGATCCGTGGGCTAACGCCGAAAGAGTTGAGCACGAATATGGTATCAGCATCAAGACGCAACTTCCTAACGAGAAGTACGATGCCGTAATTCTCGCCGTTGCTCACAACGAGTTCCGCGACATTGACTTCTCTGCCGTTCGTGCCGCGAACAGCGTGGTGTATGACGTTAAGGGCGTGTTGTCGCGCGATATTATAGACGGCAGACTCTAACATAAATAATCACAAACTGTTTGTATTATTGAATATGAAACTGTCTGTTATCTGTCCTATTTATAACGAAGAGAAATACATCGTCCCGTTTCTCGACTCGGTTCTGCAGCAGGACTTCAGTCATGACGACATGGAGGTGCTGCTGGTAGACGGAATGAGTCGGGACAGGACACGTCAGGTAATTTCGCAATACATAGCCAAGTATCCCTTCCTTCGTCTTCTTGACAATCCGGAGCGCACGGCTCCATGTGCGATGAACGTCGGCATAAAGGAGGCTAAGGGAGAGGTCATCATACGCTTGGACGCACATGCCCTGTATCCATCCAACTATTTCTCTACGCTTGTCACCCGTTTGTATCAGCTGAATGCTGACAACATCGGTTGTGTCCTCAATACCGACGTACTCAACAAAACCCCCAAGACCCTTGCCATACGTGAGGTGCTGAGCAATCGTTTCGGTGTTGGCAATTCGTCGTTCAGAACCGGTGTGTCGTCGGCATGCGAAGTCGACACCGTTCCTTTCGGATGCTGGCGTCGTGAGGTTTTTCAGAAATACGGACTCTACGACAAGCGCCTTGTGCGCAATCAGGACATTGAACTTAACAAGCGCATCAAGCGGGGTGGTGGCCATATCTTCATCATCCCAGAAATCTCGTGCACTTATCTGGCGCGTGAGACATTCAAGGCATTGGCTAAGAACAATTACGGCAACGGCAAGTGGAACATACTGACCGTGTATTACACCAAGTATTTCAGTTCGTTGTCGATTCGCCATTTCATTCCCTTGGCTTTTGTTCTGTCGTTGCTGTTGCCTGTATTGCTTATGCCATTGAATGTATGGATAGGATCATTGGCGCTGATGTCTTTGTGTGCATACCTGATAGCATTGGGTGGTGTCAGCCTCGCAATATGGAAGGAGAAACGACTGAATTTCTTTTATCTTCTCATGTCGTTCCTTACGCTCCATCTTTCTTACGGTTGGGGGTCGTTAATAGGAATATTTAAAGTAATAGGACTGAAAATAAGAGGGAAAAAATGATAGCAAAATACCTTTTTGACCGTATCATGGCGCTTGTCGGACTCATAGTTCTGAGTCCGGTATTGCTTGTGGTATGGATGCTTATCCGCGTGAAGATGCCAGACGGACCGGCCGTTTTCACCCAAAAGCGTGTCGGCAAGGACGGCAAGCTGTTCACTATGTATAAGTTTCGCTCGATGAGCGCACACCATAGCGGTTCCACTGTGTCGGTGGCAGGCGAGAGCCGAATAACTCCGCTTGGTGCAAAGCTTCGCCGATACAAGCTTGATGAACTGCCAGAATTGTGGAATGTCCTTATCGGCGATATGAGTTTTGTCGGTCCGCGCCCCGATGTTCCTGGATATGCAGACAAACTGGAAGGTGACGACCGTCGTGTGCTGCAGCTTCGTCCCGGCATAACCGGTCCGGCGAGTCTGAAGTATCGTGACGAGGAAATTTTGCTTGCCAGTCAAGCCAATCCACAGGAGTTTAATGATAAGGTTATCTATCCTGACAAGGTGCGCATAAACCTCTATTATCTTGACCATTACAGCTTCTTGGCTGACATGAAGATGATTTTTGCGACAGTCCTTGGCAAGCGGATAAAATATAACAATGAGATGATTTAAAAAAAACAATAGACATGGAAAGAAAACGAGTATACTTATGCCTTGCCCACATGAGCGGTAAGGAGATGGATTATATAAAGGAAGCGTTCGATACCAACTGGGTGGTGCCGTTGGGTCCGAACGTAAACGGCTTTGAGAAAGACCTTGAGACTTTTGTCGGTGAGGATAAGCGTGTCGTGGCTCTCAGTTCGGGTACGTCAGCCGTCCACCTTTCTCTCATTGCCTGTGGCGTGGGCGCTGGCGACGAGGTTATGGTACAGTCCTTCACGTTCTGTGCCTCAAGCAATCCAGTGAAATATCTTGGCGCGACACCGGTCTTTGTAGACAGCGAGCGCGACACCTGGAATATGGATCCGCAATTACTGGATGAGGCCATCGCTGACCGTGTGGCAAAGACTGGACGTAAGCCGAAAGCCATCATTGTGGTTTATCTTTACGGTATGCCGGCTAAGATTTCGGAGTTGCTTGCTGTGGCTGACAAGTGGGACATTCCCGTCATTGAGGATGCCGCAGAAGGATTCGGCTCGTGTTACAAGGGGCAGGTTTGCGGCACGTTCGGCAGATATGGCGTGCTCAGCTTCAATGGCAATAAGATGATAACCACGAGTGGTGGCGGTGCCCTTATATGTCCTGACGACAAGGCATGGAACAACATCATGTTCCTCGCTACACAGGCCCGTGAGTCTTATCCTTATTACCAGCATGAGCAGATTGGTTATAATTATCGTCTGAGCAACGTTTGTGCCGGTATAGGACGCGGTCAGATGACAGTCGTAAATGACCATATTGCTCATCATCGACATGTGCACGACCTTTATAAGAAACTGTTTGCAGACGTAGAGGGTATTACCGTACACGACAATGCCACTTCCGACATCGACTCCAACTTCTGGCTTTGCACCATACTCCTTGACGACCATCTGCGTGTAGAGGGCGATGAAGCCGTTTATTCCGAGGTGGTCAACGGGGCTGTTGGAGGCGCAGCCGGCGTTACGCATGCAGCCAAGTCTGCCCATACCCAGCTTGAGCCTAACCGCAATGTGGAGGCCATGCGCATTGTTCTCGACAAGGCTAATGTAGAAGCACGTCCGTTATGGAAGCCGATGCATTGTCAGCCTGTTTACAGCGACAGCCCGTGTTATGTGAACGGCGTGAGCGAGTCGCTCTTCAAGTGCGGACTTTGCCTTCCGAGCGGACCATGTGTTTCCGACGAAGATGTAATGTATATCGTAGATGTAATAAAACGTGCTATTATGCGTTAGTATAATAAGTGAATTTATTAACTTACGACAGACATGAAATTTTTCAATAAACTTGTAAATTGGTACTTCAGCAAGCAATCTCTGCCATATTGGTGCATATTCCTTTTTGATTGCCTACTTGTGTTCTTGTCCTTCCTGCTTGTCTATCAGCAGGTATACAGTGGGGCGGAAACACTTAGCGTATTGTGGCAGTTATGCTCGATGTGTGCAATATATGCCGCATTCTTCGCAGTAGGCTTCAAGATGTTCCATACTTATGACGGCATATTGCGCTACTCTTCGTTTGTTGACATGCAACGCGTCGGTTATGCGTCGCTTGTCGGTTGTGTGCTCTCTTACTTTGGACATTTCGGACTGATGCAGTTCGAGTATTTCCAGAGAGTGTATGTTGGTGGACGTGAGATTGCTCTGGCCTCCATTATAAGTGTGCTTCTGCTGTGGGCGGTGCGTGTGCTGGTGAAGACGGTGTACGACGTGTCCATTGACAAGCTCAATGCACGCGCCACGCTGATTTACGGCGTGACGAAGGGCGGCATGGGACTTGCCAAGCAGGTGCGAAACGACAAGACGCTCAAGATGTCGCTTGCCGGATTTGTGAGCGATGAGGAGCATGTGAAGCATCGTGTGCTGATGGGACTGAGCGTCTTCCCGCTCGACTCTAATCTGAAAACCATCATCCGTAAGCACCACGTGGAGTGTCTGCTCGTGGCACAGGGAGCCCTCGACTCGTTCCGCAACAACAAGGAACTGCAGGACGACCTGCTGTCGGCTGGCGTACATATATACATCCCGAAGGCAAACGAATGGAATCCGGTGCAGCCGCAGACACAGCAGCTCAAGGAGGTGAGCATCGAAGACCTTCTTCCGCGCGACGAGATAAAGATCGACCTTAAGAGCGTGGCAGACACGCTCCGTGGCAAGTGCGTCCTCGTGACCGGCTCGGCTGGCAGCATCGGCAGCGAGATAGTGAAGCAGATATGCAAGTTCGGTCCGCGCGAGATGGTGCTCATCGACAGCGCCGAGACGCCGCAGCACGACATCCGCCTCATGATGGCGAAGAACTTCCCCGAGATAAAGGCAGAGACAATAGTCACCTCCGTAAGCGGAATAATACGCATGGAGGACATCTTCAGCCGTTATCGTCCTGACTATGTGTTCCATGCCGCAGCATACAAGCACGTGCCGATGATGGAGAACAATCCGAGCGAGAGCATCGAGAACAACGTCTACGGCACGAAGATTCTTGCCGACATGGCAGTGAAGTACGGCGTAAAGAAGTTTGTGATGATATCCACGGACAAGGCTGTCAACCCCACCAACGTGATGGGATGTTCAAAGCGCATCTGCGAGATTTACGTACAGAGCCTCGATCATGCCATCAAGACGGGCAAGATAAAAGGCGTCACGCAGTTTGTCACCACCCGCTTCGGCAATGTGCTCGGCTCCAACGGTTCGGTCATCCCTCTCTTCAAGCGTCAGATAAAGGCTGGCGGTCCCGTAACGGTCACCGATCCCAACATCATTCGCTTCTTCATGCTCATCCCCGAGGCGTGCAAGCTGGTGCTTGAGGCTGGCACGAAGGGCAATGGCGGCGAGATATTTGTCTTCGACATGGGCAACCCCGTCAAGATTGCCGACCTTGCGAAGCGCATGATAAAGCTGAGTGGAGCCACGGGTGTGGAGATTAAGTACACGGGTCTGCGTGCCGGAGAGAAGCTCTATGAGGAGGTGCTCAACAAGGAGGAGACCACCATGCCGTCCTTCCACGACAAAATCCGCATTGCCAAGGTGCGCCAATACGACTACGACACCGTGGAGCGCGACATCGAAGACCTTGTCGAGATAAGCAAGCATTACGACGACATGGCGACCGTAAAGAAGATGAAGGAAATAGTGCCGGAGTTTAAGAGTAACAACTCCGTGTACGAAGTGCTTGACAAGTAAGCCGACTTTGACAAGAAGCCATGTTTTCATGTGAGAAGAAGAACATGGATTATATATTTTGAGATTACGGATTTGTCTGATTCGTCTGAGGCTACGCCCTTGCGTTAGCTGTTTTCAGAATAATTAGCCAAATCCGTAATCCGTTTTCGTTTTTCCGACTGACTGCGCAGCCAATTTATAACTACTAATTAAAAAGAAATAATTGGAGAAGACGTCTTTATGACCCATTCACCATCCCTTTTTCTTCCTTTATGTTCCAATACTCCGATTTCTTTAAGGCTTTTCACAACTTTATAAACAGAAGTACGGCCAATACCGATCGCTTCGCCTATCTGTTCCATAGTCAATGTCGGATTTTCCTTGATAATCTGAATAACTTTGGCTTGAATGTCTGTAAATTCATTCTTGCTATTTGGGGAAGGTCTGCGAAATGTAACAGTAAACATTCCGTCTGTTTCATAGGTCGGTTCTGGAAGTCCGGCATCAAGCATATCCTTGCGCATTCTTGGTATGCCTGAGCCTATATGCTCCACAAGGTGCATTCTTGTAAATAAGCCAAAAATCAAAGGGTTGCGTGACAAACTTTTTCTTCCGAAATTCTTTGCAACTACAGGTAATAGAGTTCCTGGATTTGTAATTTCCACACGGTCGTCAAACATTTCGATAGTAATACTTGCTCCTTGTTCGTAATAGTCACGATGGGCAAGAGCGTTGATGATAGCCTCCTTGAACACCCCTAATGGTATTTCCCAAACTTCCTTTCTAGGACCTGTGCCTTCAATCTTATATGCAACTTGCAGTTTGCCTTTCAGCCATTCGATTGCCTTGTTGTATTGTTGCAGTAGCGGTCCGCCAAACGTCTTGTCATCAAGAATATAGACTTTGTCCGTACCCTTGAACAGCACACATCGTACAACGGCATGGAAAAATACATTCTCTGGATGGTTGGCAAAAAACAGCACGCCTCCGCTTTTTGCTACATTGTTATCATCAAAGACCCTCATACTGTCAAGTACTTGATAATCGTCAACATCAGAAATTATATGTGCTTCTCGCTTAAATTCAAGGAAGTTTTCTCTGTCTAACAGCTTTATGAGATTGACCTTGGGCAAGGGTATTGCATCAAAATATAATGACACATAGGCGAGATTTCACCTATTGAGCCTTGTATTGCAGATCGCTTGCTGTTGTCTATCTCCGCACCTACAATCTCGTTGTTGTCATTTACTCCTATAAGCAGATAGCCACCAGCAGCATTCAAAAAGCTGCAAACTTCTTCTGTAAGTTCGCGAACTTTTGAAGGTACGCTACGCTTAAAGTCCACGTTGTAGCCTTCACCTCCATTGATTAAATTTCGTATTTCTTCTATACTTAACATGCTGATTATGAGTTGTGTTTGATATGTTTTAGTGCAAAGGTAATAATAATAATTGAAAGTTCGTCATAAGTTCATTAAAAGTTCGTTTAATGTGTGCTTCTTGACAGTAAGATATGTGCTCCGTCACAATATTTGCATTCCTAACGCTCAATACTCCTCGCTCAGCGCACAACAAAATCTTTGGTGCGAAATTCTTGAGTTTTGAGCGTGCAAGGATAAACGGTTTATACACAGTGAATTAGAAGGTTTGTGAGGAGAATGTGCAAAAAATGAAAGCGGAAAAAAGCCTATTTGTGTTGCAATAGCGCCACTTTTACACTCCAATAGTGCCACTTTTATCATGCAATAGCGCCACTTTTACACTCTAATAGTGGCACTATTGGACTGTAAAAGTGGCGCTATCGTTAAGCTCGGGTGCTGTTTGCACAGTAAAACACCGTAAAAACAGCAAACCGGAACTCTAGAATCAATTTTTATTTTGTAACACCTTTTTACCGCTTGTACGATATTTGCATAGCGGACAAGAAGACATGTTTATCGACAAGAAGCCATGTTTTTAGACAGGAAGACATGTTTTCATGGTGTGAGAAGATGAACACAAGAATTTCGTTTTTTCGTGATTACTTGTTACGATATTGAGCAGACAAGACAAACCTAGGAGGCTATGGCGTCTCGCCGTAGCCCCGCACCCCACGTTCAGACAGTATATATATATTGTCTTGACAAGAAGCCATGATGTAAAGGAAGAAGACAAACTTAGGAGGTAACGAGAATCTCGTCATTGCCTCTCTAAGTTTGTCTTCTTGTTTCTACCAACTGATTTGTTACTTGGTATTTCGAATTGTCCTCAATTCTCCTACAAGCATCTTTGTGTATTTTGTAGCTCCCGTCCTGTTCATATGCACAGAATCGTAGAAATAATCCGAGTTGTCCACAAAGTCCTTGTCGCAATAGTGATTGAGAAGCGGAACTTGGTATCTGCTGCAAATCTCCTTCAAAGGCTTATACACGTCGTCATTATGTGAGGCGTATTGAGGTGAAATAGCAAATACCAGCTGTGTGCCTTTGGCCTTACATTCCTTAACCAACCGCTCCAAGTAATACAACTTTAGAGAATCGTATTTGTAATCCTCCTCCTTTAGCAGCGTCTTCTTCGGCTTGTAAGTCATTGTCTTATCCATAGGTTTGTATCCTTTGTCATTACTTTGTAGAGGATGGATGTTGTCGGATATAAGCTGCAGCCATTGTGAGTTATAGCGATAACAATTAGACATCATCTTAAGGCGCTCTGTCTTGTCTACATTCCAGAATATAGAGTCAATGCCTTGACGGTCATAATAATATCTCAGTCCACCCAAATATTTATGGTTGTCGCCTTCTAAAAGGTCGAACGAAGTCTGCACATCATAGATAAGCATCTTGGGAGTGTATCTCTCACTCAGCATCTTATATCGTCCATACATAAGTATTATGCCATTACCGTCAAGCGAACAGTTCCAGCAACTCATGTCCAGACTGTCGGTAATGATGTTAGGGTCATAATGGTGCATACCACGTGAAGAGCCAAAGATGATGCATTCTTCCTCCATCTGATTACAGATATAATTGTTAAGCCCCGTGTCTCCTCCTTTGGCATGTCCGACCAAGTAACGCGCACCGATGCCTACAAGCTGGTCGAGGATCACAATACCTATCAAAAATAGTATTACCTTACTAATAAACTTCTTCATATCACTTAAAAACTAACATAAATAAACTGACTGGAGTCAAAGACTCCGCTTAACAACACAAGAAGCAGCAATGCCCAATATACGCACCATCTGATGGCTGTTGGAGCTTGCGTGAATTGATAGAATCGTTTGGGCATGAACTCTCTTGTCAAGTCTACACACGCGACTATACCAATGGACAACAGGGAGAATACCACGTCTTTGTTGGATGGCTTGAACAGAGCACCATGGTCCGTCACGATTCTTTCTATAACTCCGAAGGCATCACCGATGGTTGGCTGACGGAAGAATATCCATGCTATGGTGACAAGAGTGAATGTAAGGAATATCCTACCAATACGCACTGGCAGATTTGTCGTGTTGACTTTCTGCCAACCAAACATTTTTTCAATGATTTGAAATACGCCATGAAGAATACCCCAAAACACAAAAGTCCAATTTGCGCCATGCCAAATTCCACTTACCAAGAATGTCATGAAGATGTTCCAGTAATTTCTCGCCTTGGAGCATCTGCTTCCACCTAAAGGAATATAAACATAATCTTTCAGCCATGTTGAGAGTGAGATATGCCATCTACGCCAAAAGTCGGTAATGGAGGTGGAGAGATATGGTCTTTGGAAGTTGTTGATAAGATTGAATCCCATCAACTTTCCAACGCCAAGTGCCATGAATGAGTAACCGGCAAAGTCGCCATATATCTGGAAAGAGTAATATATTGTGGCAAGAAGACAAGACGTACCTGAATTGAACATATAATTGTCCAACACTTTGTCAACGTACATTCCAAGTCGGTCTGCCATCATCACCTTAAGGAACAATCCCCAAACAAACCACTTGAGACCTTGAGAAGCCATAGTTTCATCAAAGTGCCTGTAGCTCTTGATTTGAGGCAACAGGTCTTTAGCCTTGCTGATAGGGCCAGACATGATTTGCGGGAAGAAGGATACGAAGAGCATGTAGTCCCACCAATTTCGTTCAGCTTTTATGCGCTGATAATACACATCCATTAGATAGCCCACTGCTTGAAAGGTGAAGAATGATATTCCAATAGGAACTGCCCAGTTTAGTCCTGGCAAGACCGTAGCGCAATGGATACTTTCAAGCAATTCGTTGCTTGATGTAATGATAAAGTTGTAATACTTGAACACTAACAATGGAAGCAATGCTAACAGGCTTCCGCAAGCTATCAACAATTTCTTGGGTCTGTCGTTTTCGCTCCTCTCTATAAGCAGAGCGAAAAAGTAAGTAACAAAGGTAACACCCAGTAATATGAGCGTGTAAGCAGCATTGGTTTGGGCGTACAATCCATAAGAAACAATCAGCAACAAAGCGTTGCTCGTTTTTCGTTGTCGTTCAGGGAGATTCTTACCTAATAGACACGACAAGAGATAGTACCCAATAAAAATTATTGGGAACAACCAGACAAACTGGAATGAATTAAAAATCATAAAAACGCAAAGATTGTGCGATACTGCAAAAGGAAAAATGAAGGGCGTTTCGCTATGGCCAAGTACAAAAGAAGCGTGGACAAACTTATCCACGTCTTGGGTACTTGGCCTTGACCCTTCAAATACAGACAAGTTTCGCCCACGCTAAGCGCAGGCGTTTACAAACTTATTCGTGTATTTGAGCTATCTTGTTACGGCCAAGTTTCAAGACGTTCCGAATAACAGCAAACGCTATTTAACAATATGTTATAATAAAATGTTTATTCTATATTTTCATTTTTTCGTTACCGCAAATTCTTCTTGTTCAGCAGATACGTTGCGGCGACATATCTGCCAATTCCTTATGAACTGCAAAGGTACAAACAAATTCGCAGAAAATACAACCGAACGATTAGAAAGTAAATCGGAAAGTATATCCATGTGGTTACGCTAGTCTGACTTCACCAAAAGCTAATGCAGCACAACGGCTATAGATGCCCCCTTTTTATTATGGGGTTGTCTATAGCCGTTGTTAATATTGTTATGTTTCTGATTTTTACTGAATCAAACTGGAAACCTTATCAAGTGATAGTCCTGTTATTTCAGCAATAAGATCAGCAGACATACCCTTGTCAAGCATTTTTTTAGCAACTTCCACAATTCCTTCGGCACGGCCTTCAGCAAACTTTTTCTTTTCTGCCGTTCTTATCGCATTCACTATATCGCGATACGCATTGACACTGTCTTCATACAACTTTAGTTCTTGCTTGTTAAATTTAGCTATCTCAGCTTGTTCGAAAAGACGAGTGAAGACACGTTCCTGCAATGCTGCGGGACGTTGCATCAAATTGGAGAGATTCTTCAATACCTACATCCACTTGTCATACATAGTGTCAAGTTCACTCTCTTTTTTATCAAACTTTGGAATCTCCACATATATATATGTAAGCTTGTCATAGAATACTTCGTGTGTATCCACCTCCATCAACTTCACTTCATGATGCCAACGCTTTGCGTTTTCAAGACCGTCAGCAAAGTTGAAGTTCAACAAGCCGATTGTATATACAGGATTGAGATGAAAATCCCAATCACCGCCTCGTTGTGCCTGTTCACGAATAGGAAACATAGAATAATAAATGGTGCGGTCTTTAAAAAACTCCTGATATACGTTCTGCATCTCTACAATAAACTTCTCGCCTTTGTCGTTCTCGCAATATACATCGAAAATGGCGCGACGGGCATCAGTACGGTCTCCTAATTGCTCAGAGTTGAGATAAGTGACATCCTGCACGTTCTGTTCTCCATGGAACATAGCGTTCAGAAAGCTTATAAGCAACTCCTTATTAAACTCAGAGCCGAACAAGCGCTTAAAGCCAAAGTCTGTATGTGGATTTATGTATTTCTCTGTCATTCTGTTGCATTTATTATTCCTTCCGCAAATATACGGCATTTTCGTCAATAAACCAACACCATTATTTAAGTATTTTTTTAGTCTCCCAATATGCCGTCACATCTATATGTTTCGCTCTTCAGAATCTCTTGAAGTAAAGTCTTAGGGTCTTAGATTTCAGCACCATTGAGCTGCCGTTGAGTTGTTCCTTGAGGAAGGGTTCTTCCAGGTTGTTGATGCCGTATGGGGCGAGCAGGGCAGGGTCGACGATGGGGAGGTCGCCGCCGTCTTCACCCTTGTCCTGGTGCCAGTTGTCTTTATAGGGCGTGTGGGTGATGATGCTGTCCGCGGTCTGTCGGAAGCGGAGATAATAGCCGTGGTTCTGGTCCTTGTCGATATCGCGTGCGCTGATGAGCTTCGCCTGCACTCCCCAGAAGATGCGCTTCTGTTGCAGGTTGAGGCTTCCTCCGGTGGCGAGCGTGTCTACGCGTTCGAGATGCCAGAAGCCGTCGAACTTTCCGTTGTCGCTTGTCTCCAGTTCGCACGAAGCAAGGGTCAGGGCTGTTGTCAGTATGGCGGCGATGGCTGCCAGTTTGTTATTTCGTATTGTCATCACTAAAAATTAATATCTTTTCTTTTGCTTTGTAAGGATTCCTGTCTTTCTTACCGTTATCTGTCCTCCTGCGTTATGTCCGAGCATCAGGTTGGATCCGAAGTCCATGGCGTATGCTGCTCGTACGTCCCATCCGTTGTTGAGGTGGTATGTGGCTTCGGTTAGGAAGCTGACATTATGATGAGGCTTTGTGAAGGGATTTTCGTACGTGCCCAGTCCTGACTGGTATGTGGCGAGGACGCGGTAGGCGAGGCGGTCCGTCGGTGCTCCGTCCACTCCGAGATGGAACGCCACGAAGCGGTTGTTCTCCACGCGTATCAGTCCGTCGGTGTTGTAGATGGGTGAGCGGAAGAGCGGATTACCGATCACCTGTCCCCAGTGTTGCCAACCGGTATAGGTGGAGTGATTGTAATAGTTGTCGATGCCAGCTATATGGTCGCTGATGTTCTGCGTGCGGTCGTGGTTGTACGGACCGCTTTGGTATTTCGTATAGAGATATTCGAAGACGATGTTCCTCAGCCACGTACCATACTTGATGTTTACCTCCGCTCCGAGCATGATGTCCTTCAGATCGTAAAGGAAGAAGCGGTTGTGCTTCCAGTTGTTCCAGTCCTTGCCCGAGCCGTATCCGTTATAGTCAAGGAAGAACATCTGGCTGTGGTCTTCGAAGAAGTGGTCGGCATACACCGATGCACGCCATTCCTCCGTGTCGTAGTTGATGCGCATAAGCCACGAGCCGAGCTGGTTGCCCTCCTTGTTGGTGTATAGTCCGTCCGTCTCGTCCGAGCCACCAGGGATAAAGACGTCGAAGAAGTCTTTCAGTGATGATCCAGTCTTGATTCGCTTCATCTCGCCGTCCACCATTGTGTATGGCTTGCCGCCGAACTGAGCTGCCATCTCCAGTCCCATCTCGATGCTTATGGGGAAGAACGAGTCTTCGTTTCCGATCTTTAGGTATCCCGCCTTCGAGTGGTATAGCACGTCGTCTGCATAGCGCGACTGTCGGTTGGTGAATTGGTGCTGCCACGAGTTGTCCGTCATGATGCCGTAAGCTATGTGTCCTTTTAGGTGTAGCCATCCGCGTGTCAGCGGCACGGTCCAGTATTCGGGCAACGCCAGTCTTACCTGCGGCACGGGGCGCGCATTTATTCCTAAGGTCTGCGAACCGCTGCTTAGCGTCTGGTTCTTAAGCTCCATGTGACGTTCCTTGGCTCCGACGCTGAGCATGCCGTGCAGCCATCTCACCTCAGCGTAAGCCTGCTGCACGATGAAGTGGCTGGTGTAATTAGCCGGCACCACGATGTCTGCGCCGTAGCCCACTGCCCATCGTCTTATTGAGTCGGCTCCGACGGAGCGCTGTATGCTTGCCCTCATATATCCGTTGGCTTCCTCCAGCGAGCTGAGTCCGTGCTTGTTGGCATTCAGCCAAAGCGGAGTCTTGCCCTTCGATGCAGAGCCTTGCGCCTCTACGGTGTAAGTGATGTCGCTGCCGAAGTGTGGCTTTGACGCCTCACGTTCTTCCTCCTGCCATGCGTATTGGGCGCTGGCAAGTGACGGCATCAGGGTGAGGGTGCATAACAACAATGTGGGCTTAATGTGTAATGTCATATATGTACGTTGGATACGATAATCAAAGTCTAAGTGAAACAGAGGACAAAATTACAACTTTTCAACGAAACTCACTCTTTTTTTTACATTCTTTGTAATTTTTGTGTGCGTTTACAAAGCGTTATATATATGTAAAGATAAAAAGACCTACCTAAAACAATATTCTTAACCTTAATTCCGCAACTGTTTCAATAAATCGCTTGTCGGACTCAAAATTGTCATTA
>OLRA01000962.1_pt1 | contig 36323 bp, 33 predicted proteins | sample 1673011 | NCBI WGS metagenome assembly OLRA01 (sample SAMEA3136746, study PRJEB25190) | human gut metagenome | reverse complement strand
CTTGAAGCACAGCGGGACATTTTGTATGTTTTATTATTTTATGCTTCTTTGCTCCACGGAATTATTCGTCGTCATCGTCCTTGCCCTTACGGGTATTGACAACCACGAGGTAGATAAGTATGCCGCCTACAGCCAGCAGTGCAAGACCTGCCACTACGATATAGAATATAAGGGTTGAACTGTTACCCCGGTCGTAGTTTCCGTTCTGAGTCTCGGCAGTAGCTGTGGAACTTGGGCTGGGGCTGGAACTGGCAGTAGGGCTGGGGCTACCGAGAGGAGCAAGGGACGAACTTGGATTGTCAGTACCGCTGCCATAGCTCACCTCTACCAAGGGAGAATATGTCGTAGTACTCTTCTGGCCGTCCTTGCTGACCCATACGCCTACGCAGTAATACTTTGTTCCTTCAGTCTGAGTGGGTGTGTAGCTGGCGGAGTTTGCCCCGTCAATGGCCTTGATATCGCTCATGCTGCTGGTATCGGAGCTGTACCACTGATATGTGAGGGTGCCGGTGGCAGGTGCAGAGGCAGTCACGCTGAGGGTGGTGCTTTCTCCGGAGCTGAGTTGGGCCCCCTTTGGCTGAGTGCTTATGGTAGGAGCCTTAAGGTCGGTGTTGGTAGTGTTTCCGGTATTTGTATTTGTATTGGAGTTGGTATTGGAATTGCCGCTGTTGCCTGTTCCGGTATTGGTTGTGCCGCCGGTAACAGTTATAATAGCGCCGGTGGTATAGGATGAGCCGGCGGCATTTGTAAACTTGCACTCAACAGCCCAGCCGTTCATGGACTTGGGGATATTGCTGAGTGTCAGGCGCTCGGTATCCTGTCCGCTGACCTGTACGCCGAAATATGCAGGGGCCTCGCTGGCAGTGACGGTATTGGTAGTGTCCGCACTCACTATACGCCAGACAAAGCTGGTGGCTCCGTCAGCTCTTGCCACAAACTGAGCCGTCCCGCCCACTTCAACTGTCTCACCGGTGGGGTTCTTGGTTATAACCGGCCTTTGATTGGTCTGAATAGGCGCCGCAGTCTGGACAGGCGTGCTGGCCTCCGCCACGGTAATGGTCAGAGTAAAGCTCACGGCCCCACCCTCAGTCTGCATATTGATCTCTGCGGTATAGTTGCCCGTACTGGTCGGCGTGCCGGCCAGGTAGACATCGGCCCCAATATAGCTAAGCTGAAGGCCGGTGGGGATACTGCCGTTATAGCTGCAGCTCTGGATATTGCTTGTGCCCCTATATACGGCCACCGAGCCCACGTCCTGGTTAAGGGTACAGCTCACGTTGGCATTGGCCGCATAGGCCCCCAAGGAAAACAGCGCCACCATCATGCACAATACCATGACAGTTGACAGCAGAGCTTTTATCTTCTTGCTCATCATCTTTTTCATCCTCCAATGCTGTTTCTGTTCACTTCTGATCTGATATATATGACTGGATTTTCAGAAAAAAGTTTCAAGCTGTAACAGTTTTTTCATTAGGAATTATATCATTACAGTTTACATAAAGCAAGAGTCGAAAATATGAAAAAAGGCCCATTTCTCAGCCTTTAAAAAAACTTAAGAAATAACACACTGAAACCAGTACAGAGCTTCCCTTATAGCGGACAACGTCATGGGCTATCCTATTAATTCACCACTATGCTCTGGTTTCCTTTACATATACCATATTCTTTACTGAAGATTTATTTTATAAATTATGTAAACCGGAGTCTTTAACTCCGGTTTACATAATTTAATGCAGCTGACAGTAGGCCAGGTAATCGCCATAGTTTCTTTCCCTCAGCGCTTTTTCCAGGCAGCGCAGCTGCCTGTTTTCGGTATTCCAGCCGCTGAAATTTCTTTCCAGGAAATCGGCATATACGGTAAATATCGCCCGCTGTACCTCAGGACTCTGAAACTTTGTGCGGCTGTAGGTCTGCACTGCCATGCTCAGGATATAATCATAATAATCAGCAGTGATATCCAGTCCGAATTTTTTCCTGTCCTCAAAAAGCCCCATGGTTATATACAGGGAATCCAAGCTTTTGCTGCGTCCCCGGCTGCTTCTGGTTATACCTTTAGGGTTCTGACGATAAAGCAACACTGTCTCCCCAGTACCGGCTACGGTTAGATTTTTACTCTCAGCCAGTGGATATAGCACCTGACGCATTATGCTGTCCTCATACCAGTATCCAATCGGGAAATCCAGATTGCTGAACAATTCTCTTCTAATCACTTTTCCCCAGGCGAAGCCCTCCAGATCTGTCGCTCTTACAGGGCCTTCCGTATGGCTGCGTCGGCGCAGCACCTGCCCCTCCGGATTTACTTCAGCATAGGCTCCCTCCACAATAGCGCAGTCCTGCTCCTTCGCCCGGCTCATCAGCGCCTGTACAGCCCCCGGGCACAGCTCATCATCGGAGTCCAGGAACATGATATATTCTGCTGTTGCATGCTCAAGGCCGGTATTTCTTGCCCCAGAAAATCCCCTGTTCTCCTGATGAATGACGCTTATGTCATTATAGCTGTTCAAAATATTTCCGGTATCGTCAGTGGAGCCGTCATCTATCACCAAAACCCGAAAGCTGTAATTAGTTTTCTGACTTAGCACAGAGTTGATGCAGTTGCCTATGTATTTTTCCACATTGTACGCTGGGATGATTATATCCAGGTCGGCGGACTGTTCATCGGTACAGCTGCGCCGCCTCTGTATAAAGCATGAGGATGCGGGATCTGGAGAGGTGTTTTCCAGCAGTTTAAATGCCTCCTGCACATCCCGATCATGATCACTCGCCCCATACTTTATTGAACAAAAAGGCGCTGCAAGCTTATAGGCAGCATGACCCAGTCCGATTTTACGCAAAACCTTAGCTATCATGGATCACCTCAGTCTCTGGAGAACAGGTCTCTGGTGTAGACCTTATCCGCCACATCGCTGAGTTCGGCACTATTTCGATTTGCAATTATCACATCGCACATTTCCTTGAATTTACTCAGGTCTCTCTCTACGGGGCTGTTAAAGAAATTGTCCTCCTTCAATGTAGGCTCATATACCACCACACTGGCCCCCTTGGCCTTTACCCGCTTCATAATACCCTGGATGCTGGAAGCCCTGAAATTGTCGGAGCCGGATTTCATGGTAAGCCGGTAAATGCCTATTACACAGTGGTTGCCGGGGACCCCGTTTAGCCCCTTGGTTCCGCCGCCGTAGTATCCGGCCTTTTTCAGCACCTGCTCTGCAATAAAATCCTTGCGGGTAGAGTTGGATTCCACAATGGCCCGGATGAGATTGTTGGGCACATCCTCATAGTTTGCCAGCAGCTGCTTGGTGTCTTTGGGCAGGCAGTAGCCCCCGTAACCAAAAGACGGATTATTGTAGTGGTTGCCTATACGCGGGTCGAGGCATACTCCCTGAATTATCTGCTTGGTATCCAGTCCACGTATCTCAGCATAGGTGTCCAGCTCGTTAAAATAGCTTACCCTCAGGGCCAGGTAAGTGTTGGCAAAAAGCTTTATAGCCTCGGCCTCGGTGAGATTGGTTATAAGCACCGGCACATTCTCATCCAATGCCGCTTCCTTCAGCAGCCTGGCAAAGTCCTCAGCGGCCTTCAGCAGCCTCTCATCGCTCATAACAGTGCCAACTACGATACGGCTGGGGTGCAGGTTGTCGTAAAGCGCCTTACCCTCCCTCAGGAACTCGGGGGAAAATATTATATTGTCATTATTGAACCTTTCCCTGATCCCCTTGGTATAACCCACGGGAATGGTGGATTTTATAACAATAAGAGCCTGGGGATTGACTCTTGTGCAGATCTCCAGCACATCTTCCACGGCAGAAGTATCAAAATAATTCTTGTTGGGATCATAGTTGGTAGGAGCCGCCACAATTACTATATCCGCCCCGGAATATGCCGCTTCCTTGTCCAGGGTTGCAGTGAGCCTGAGCTCCTTCTCCGCCATATAGCGGCTGATCTCCTCATCGGCAATGGGAGAGCGGCGGGAGTTAATCATATCCACCTTTGCCGGAGTAGTGCTGACAGCCATTACCTCATGGCGCTGACTTAAGAGCACTGCCAGAGACAGGCCCACATATCCCACACCTGCTACAGCTATTTTCATTTATTTACCATCCTTTCCGGATTTTCTCAGTTAATATCCAGCCTGCCCTTGTGGCTGACTATTTTTGCCGGGTTCCCCGCCACAGTGACATTTTCCTCCTCAACGCTGTGGCTCACCACTGAGTTTGCGCCAATGACCACATTGTCGGCAATGTATGTGTCTCCGGCAACTATAGCTCCCATGAACAGCAGAACCCCGTCCCCGAGTGTAGGCGCAGAGTCGTTGAAGCCTCCCGCCGCCAAAGAAGTGTGCACGTGTATTGCACAGTTTTCTCCGGCTTTGGCCTTTCCGTTTACATGGATTTCACCTACGTGCATCACGTGCAGGCCCTTTTGAAAAACATTTATGGGGATGCGCATGCCGTACTTGATCTGGAAAAGCTCCAGCCGCATTTTATAGAGCTTTGCCCTTATACGCCTGCCGCTGTTCGCAAAGTACTCCGTCTTGCGCAGCAGGATCTGATGTCTGCGGAGAATTGCGTTTTCGCTCATAAGGAAAATATTATATATTCTGTAGCGGCCATAGTTGGGATATCTGGCTGTCTCTGCATCCAGCCAATCCCTGAGTTGGGCCTTTGTCTTTAAACGCTTATCATCGCTTATCATAGGCCGGCTCCTTAAAGCTTATAGTATTCCTTATACCAGCGGACAAATTTTCTCAGCCCCTCCCGCAACGGCGTCTTAGGCTTAAATTTGAAATCCCGCTCCAAAGGCTGGGTATCCGCATAGGTTATTGGCACATCCCCCGGCTGCATGGGGACAAGCTCCTTGTGCCCGTCAAAGTCGTAATCCTCAGGCAACACCCCGGCAGAGACCAGTTCCTCCTGAAGTATGGTGACGAAGTCCAGGAGATTTTCCGGGTGGCTGTTGCCTATATTGTATACCTTGTAGGGAGGTATGGGCAGTCCGTCCTCCCCTGTGCAGCGCTCCGGTGCTCTCTGCATGATGCGGATAACTCCCTCCACTATATCGTCTATATAGGTAAAGTCCCGCTTGCAGTTGCCGTAGTTGAAAATCTTTATTGTCTGTCCCGCTCTCAGCTTATCGGTGAAGCCGTAATAGGCCATGTCCGGACGCCCCGCAGGGCCGTAGACTGTAAAGAAACGCAGTCCTGTGCTGGGGATGTTATAGAGCTTTGCATAGGCATGGGCCAGCAGCTCGTCGGATTTCTTTGTGGCGGCATATAGGCTTATAGGGTTGTCTACTTTGTCATCGGTGGAATATGGTACCTTTTTATTGCTGCCGTACACAGATGAACTGGAGGCATACACCAGGTGTTCCACACCCTTTTCTCCTCCGTCATAGGAGTGTCGGCAGGCCTCAAGAATATTGTAAAAGCCTATGAGGTTAGATTCAATATACACATCAGGATTCTGTATGGAGTAGCGTACTCCCGCCTGAGCGGCCAGATTCACCACTATCGACGGCTTGTAGTCGGCAAATATCTTTGTGATTAAAGCTTTCTCCGCCATATTTCCCCGGATAAAGCTCAGACGGCAGCCCGCCTTTTCTCTCTCTTTTCCCAGCTTTTCCAGCTTTGCCAGCCGGTACTCTTTCAGGCTGACCTCGTAGTAGTCGTTCATGCTGTCTATACCAACTACGTGAATGCCGTCAAATCTCTTCAGCAGCTCTTCCGCCAGGAAAGCTCCGATAAATCCTGCAGCTCCTGTAACGAAAACAGTCTTGTTGTCCAATGAAATGTTCATATCAATCTCCCGCCTACATCTGTTATTTTTATTCTGGGCTTAAATGGCCTCTTCTCCGTTTTTAAGTCCCTTGAGCATATTCAGGACATAACGGAAACTTTCAATTTTCAGCAGCCAGCACATAATTATGTAAACTATTACACCACTCAATATCTGTACGCAGAGCTTAAGCAGTAGAGCCATAGGCGCATAGTTCATGGCAAATACCACAGCGCCCATAATCAAGGCAGCCAAAAAGATTTTCCACGAATCTTTCATCTGATCGGCTATGCCGTAATTTGCCAGCTTCTTATTTGGTATAGCCGCAATAAACACATCTATCCAAGCGCTTAGGGCGTAGCTGTATGCCATTGCGATAACTGAGTCAAAGAGCAGAACCGTAAGCGCCAGCACGAAGAGCATAAGTGCCCTGCGTATAAATTCCAGTTTCATATATATGTCGCTGCGTCCCAATGATTTTATGGCTACCAGGTTAGAAGATGTAATAATACCTGGCACCTGGGCAATACAAATTATCTGCATAAAGGGCACACTGGGCAGCCATTTGTCTGTAAGGAGCAGTCTTATCAGCGGCTCGGCAACCGCGGCAAGTCCCACCATGGCAGGGGCTACAAGCATATTGCCCAAGCTTACGGTTCTTCTGAAGATTGCCTTTGCGCTCCCAACGTTGTCCTGGGCCTTGGCTAATACGGGAAACATTACCGACTGAACAGAGGCATCCAAAGCAAAATTAATAGTAAAGGGGAACTGCTGTCCCCGGTCATAGTAGCCCAAATCCTCGGTGGAAAAGCGTTTGCCAATTATCAGGGAACGCAGATCGTAATATAAGGAGCACATCATGGAAGCCGCCAGCATTTTCCACCCAAAGCTGTACAGTTCTTTGGCTCTCTTTACGGAGAAAGTCAGCCGCGGCACCCAGCGCACTGCAATCATCATCGCGGTGCTGCTTATGACCGTATGGGAGAAATAGTATACAACCAATGTCCAGATACCGGCCCCGGAAAAAGCCAGAGCCACAGCCAGGCTTCCAGACAGGATAGTGGCTATGAGGCTGCATATGAGCATCTGCTTAAAGCGCATTTCCCTCTGTATCTTAGCCGTAAGTATGGAATCATAGGAGCTGAAAAACACGGAAAAAGCATATACCCTCAGGGGCATCAATATTTCCGGACTGCTGTAGTAATCAGCTATAAAGGGTGCGGCAAAAAACACTATGGTGGTCATGACCACAGACATGGCCATGCAGATATAAAAAACAGTGGAGTAATCCCGGTCGTCGGTGTTCTTGTTCTGCACCAGCGCTGTGCTGAGTCCGCCCTCGATAATACTCTGTGACAGGTTGACAAATACGTTTACAATGGCGATTTGTCCAAAGGCCTCCGGGGTCAGCAGCCGGGCCAGGAGTATGCTGATTATAAAGCCCAGGCCCTTTACAGAAAAACGCTCCACCGTTTTGTATATAAGCGATTTAATAATGGTGCTTCTCTTCATTGTATTACCCTATTTGTTGACGATTTCCTCTATATAATCCCGGTACTGGCGGCAGATCTCTTCCCGTGAATGAGTCTCCCTTATCCGGGCAGCCCCTCCGGACAGGCGCTCAGCCAGCCCCGGTTCATCGGCAATCCTGGTCATGGCCGCAGCCACGGCCTCAGCATCGTCCACCGGAACCAGCAGCCCGCTGACACCGTCCTCTATGAGCTCTGCCGGGCCAAAGTCGCAATCGGTACAAACACAAGGTATTCCGCAGGCCATGGCTTCCAGCAGTGCGTTTGGCATCCCCTCGTAACGGCTGGTCATAACGAACATACCCGCATCTTTTATTAGGTTCACAGCATCGGGCCTGTTGCCGTGAAATATAACATTCTGCCCCAGTCCCAGTTCTTCTGCCAGTGCCTTAATCTCCTCTTCGTCTTTCCCGTCTCCGTAGATATTCAGTATATGTTCCGAATGGGTTGAATGAAAGATGGCAAAAGCATTTAACATTACATCATAGGCTTTTTGCTCATCAATTCTTCCCACAGCACAGATTTTTTTCATATCACGGTTGGAAAAATCTATAACTTTCTCGGGTATCTCCTCAGAAAACAGCCCGTTATGTATCACTCTTCCCTTTTCCCTAAGTTTCTGTGAAAACAGCCGTGAGACACGCTCAGTCTGGAAAATGAAGCCGTCATCTTTTTCAAGCGCTCTCATCTCCATTTTGAATATCAGATTTGCTTTCCTGACATTGGGATTTGCTCTTTCAGAAGTAATTATTTTGCACTTATCACTGGTTCCTGTCAATGCCGTAACAAGCTGCAAATTAAGGAACATTGAAAAGCAAACCACCACATCCGGCCTTTCTTCCCGATGCCAGCGGCGAAGTGCAGTCAAGGTTTTTATAAGCCTTTCTGCAGACTGCAGCTTATTTTTTGAATCTCCAGCTACACCCAGCCCAACTACCTTAACTCTTGAATCCAAGTAATATCCGCTGTTTCCCTTGTCAAGAGTAAGAATCTCAACCTCATCTCCCCAGTCCGCAAACTGGTTTGCCAGTTCACTTATCACTCTCTGCGCCCCACCCCGGAGTAGATTGCCATAAAAGAAAGCTATCTTCATTTCTATATTCTCCCCGGCAGCTCCAGCCAAGCGCCTATTTTCTCGTCCCACTCAGGCGGGTCAAATCTAGCCATTCCACTGCTGTCAAAAAAAGTCAATTCACCCAGATATATGCGTCCTCCCACCTGATAGAAATCTACCCTTAAATGTAGCATATCCTTAGACAAAAGCTGGGCAAGTTCCCTCATCCGCTCATAATTTTCCGGCTTTTTTACAGGTTTCCGAGCATGAGGACCAGAATTATAAAAAGGCATCATATTGAAATCCATGTCGAAATAGGTGTAGCAGGTCGGCATATCCGGCAATATTCTGTCTGTTGTAATTAGGGAATATCTTGGTATACCGTTGAAGCAGTAAAACTTATAGTCCCTCAATTCGCCGTTTTCATCTTCCATATATTTTTCCGCAATAATACAAGGCTTAACGTTTTTATAAGGCCATTCCCGGCCTTCCAAATAGTAGTTTTTCTTCAGATCTTCATCCAGCCGTTTGACCGCAGCAGCTCTGTCAAAACTGCTCTTATCCCGGCAGATAATTACACCGCCGCTATTATGGTTGCATTTCAGTACAAACTGCTCCGGCAAGGCATCGAAGTCTATCTCCTCGGCGCTGTTCCAGGGGCCGCCCACCAATGGTATGAGATATTCCTCACCTATCTTATCCGCAATATACCGGCGCACCGCATACTTGTCCACCAGAGTAGTGTACAGAGGATTTCGGTCATATAGCTTCAGCCACTGTAGCTTTTCGCTAAAGGTTATTGGATTTTTTAGATTCAGCGGGTAGCCCATTTTCGCACGGAAAGCCAGTTTCAAATAGCTTTTATCCCCCAGCCAGTCCAGCATGTGCCGGTTATCAAAAAAATTAAATATTCTCTCTCTGCTGGTGAAAAAATCCAGAACGTCACTCATACCTCTGTATTCCATATCAATCTCCTATCACAGCTTCCACATATTGCCGCCACTGCTCAAAGATAGCCTCAGGCCTGAATTTCTCAGCCCGCTCCATGGCGTGTTTGCCCATTTTGTGTCTTTTTGCGCTGTCCTTCAGCAGCTCCAACATTGTGCCGGATAATGACTGCTCATCGCCTACCGGTACAAGTCGGCCGCTTATACCGTCGTCAATTACCGCTTCCGGTCCGCCACAGGGGCAGGCAGTCGATATACAACACAAACCGGAGGCCATAGCCTCCAGAAGGGCGCTGGGCATCCCCTCATAATCGGAAGGTAATACAAACAGCTCAGCTTTGGAGAGGACTTCCGGCATATTGTTTGCTGCACCCATAAGCCTGATCCGCCCGTCCATCTTCAGAGAAGAGATCAGCTTTTCCAATTCATCCCTAAGTTCGCCTTCTCCATATATCCGCAGCTCCGCCTGGGTCTTTGATGCGATGGATGCAAAGGCTCGAATCAGCATTGCCTGATTTTTCTGGGATGTGAGCCTGCCGGCAGTCACCACATAGCCCTCCGGTTTTTCCCGGGTCTTGGCAAAGAATTTCTCATCCACCTGGTTCATTATTATTCCGGACTTCTTTTGCAGCCTCCTAGGGAACCAGTCCCGAGCCTGCTCCGTCTGGAACACGCAGCCGTCGGCCAGGGGCAGCAACAATTTTCCCACAAGCCGTCCAAGCCTACCGGCATATTCCCGCTCCGGATCGTTACGCACGGAGACAATTGTCTTTACCGGCAAAAACGCAGAAGCCAGTATGGCCCTGAAGTTGGGCTCAGCCATAAAGGATATGAGAGCCTTTGGCCGGTATTCCCTGATAAGGCGGCGCAATGCCTTTATGCGGCTGAGATTTCTTTTCAGCCTGGACTGCTCTTTCTGCCGCTGCTCAATGGATATACGTTCCACGCCCTCCGGCACCGGGTACTCCCAGTCATCCACGAAACTGGTGACCAGCACAGCCCTATATCCGGCCTCTGCAAAGCGTCTCGCCAGCTGGAGCATTACCCGCTCGGCTCCGCCGTCGTGGATGGCATTTATATAGAACATTATGGTTTTACTTTCCATTTAACTTTTTTCTCAGACCCCGCATGGCAAAATATCCCCGTCGCAGAAGCCTGTCCCTCAAATCTTCCTCACGTTTGGACTGGCCTTTGGGATAGGGTACGAATTCCCCTTCGTGAACTCTCAGGAACCTCTCCAGTTCCAGGAACGCTTCCTCGTCCATCACGTTGGGGTGATAGCAAAAGGTCACGCAATCAAAATTCAGTTCACGCACCCTTCCGGACTGCTGGGGTATAAAGGTAAAGCCGTATTTATTATAAGGAGCGTTGGCTATTGTGTCGCTGATGCTGCGGATATCGGTGCACTCTCTCAGAGCCTCCAGAGTATTCAAATCGAAGGTGTGGGACGGGGCAATAAAAGCAACAGGTTTTATTGCCTGGGCGCCAAATATCTCCATACCGGCCTCTATTTTTTCTTTTTGTTTTTCCAGGGGCAGACCTGCAAACTCCGAGCGCTGGTGTACTGGGTTTATCCCTCCGTCTCTGGTTACATATACATGCTGATAACCGTGAAGGGCCATACACCAACCCCGGCTCTGCCAGGCTCTGGCCCTGTCCCAAAAGCTTTCGTCCACGGGATATTGCTCCATTTGAGGGTCACGGCAGTCGGGAATAACGCCAACAATTGGCTTAATGCCGTAGGCATTGAGAAGCTCTTCAATACGCTGCCAGTTGTCTCTGTTGTGTCTGGGGCAGGCATCGTCCAAACGCATTATGTATCTGCTCATATATTGGCCTCCCTGTATAGTTTTTCATATAGTTGGCTGAGGCGTTCAACACTGTCGTCTATATCATACCCGGCCCGGACAATATTCTCTCTCACGTCCAGACGCGGCAGCGGTTTTGCTATTTCCACAGCCCAGCGTCCGGCGTCATCCAGGGCCAGACGGTGCACCAGAGGGGAGATATCTACCTCTTTGGTTATTCTGTCAGATATAAGGCAAGGAAGCCCCGCTGCCTGGGCCTCCACAACCGTCACCGGCAGGCCCTCCCATTTTGAGGGAAAAGCCAATACATCCATTGCCCACATAAGTTCAGGCACATCGCTCCGGTTTCCGGTCAGCAGTACTGAGTGCTCCAAACCCAAATCCTTTATTTTTCCCTCTATTACCGGCCGGAGCTCACCGTCACCTACCAGGAGCAGCATGGCATCAGGCCGAATCTTTAGGAGAGCGGCAAAGCATTCCAGCAGAAATTCGTGGTTCTTGGCCTCATGGAAGCGTCCCACATGGCCCACTACCAGTTTGTCCTCCAGGCCCAGCTGCCCCCGGTATTGGCGGCGGGTCTCTTCATCGAAGGCAAAACGTCCTGTATCCACGCCATTTTTTAGCAGAACAAATTTCTCCCCTCGGCAGGCTTTCTTGCCATAGAGCCAGGCTCCAGCCTCTCCGGTACAGCTCATAAGCACATCCGCCTGATAGCGCAGGGGATACTGCAAAGCCATTTTCACCAGCGAACTTAAGCCGCTGCCGTTGGAGGTGGAGTGGCTGTGGATTATGGTTTTAAGGCCGTTTTTCTTTGCCACCGGCAGATAAAGGGAGGCATAACTGCGCACGTGGGAGTGGAGAACCTTGTACTCCGGGTGTTCCTTGAAAAAAAGGTCCCAGCTGCGGCGTATCTCAGTCACATTTCCGTGAAAACCCGGCATAGTAAATATTCTGCCTCCAAGGGCTTTCACTTCGGCAGCATAGTCGTCCCTGTCCGGGTGGTCGAGGATGAAATCAAATTGTATCCGCTCCCGGTCTATGTGCCTGTACAGGTTCATCACCAGAGCCTGGGAGCCGCCCATCTCCAGGGCGCCTATCATATGCAGAACACGAATCATGTTTCAAGTTCCCGCAGATATTTGTCAATTACTATTTTACGGTCAAATTCCCTGGTCACCTTTTCATGGCCCCTGAGGCCCATCTGCCGTTTCTCCTCGTGGCTGAGGCTGAGAAATTCCTCGGTCTTTTCAATAAGGGAGGCGGAATCTCCCCGGTGGAAGATAAAGCCATTGACCCCGTCCTCCACAACGTCCACTGAGCCGTTCACATCCGAGGCGATGCATGGACGTCCGGTAGCAGCGGCCTCCAGCAGCACATTGGGCACGCCCTCTCCGCCCAGTGAGGGCAGAATAACACAGTGACAGTACCTTAGCCAGCGGTCTATATCGTCCTGAAAGCCCAAGTCCTCTACCACTCCTATGGAGGCGTAGTGCTCCACCATCTGTCGGTATTTTTCCTCCTCGGTGAAACCGGCGATGTAAAATTTTGTATTTGGAATAAGCTCCCGGATTACCCGGGCGCATTCCAAGTATTCGTCTATTCCTTTAACGGCCATGACACGGCCCACATAGATAAAACGTATCTCCTCTTCCCCGGGCATCTCCGTGAGGCTGTGCTGACTGAGATTCACCCCGGAGCCGGGCAGCAAGTCGTAATTGTTCTTTACCATACCGTGGCGGAGGAAGTAATCCCTGTCCCCGGTGTTCTGGAAAAACACCTTGTAGCATTTTCTGATGGACATTCTGTATAGCTGGCGCACAAGTTTGCTCAGCAGGGTTTCCTTCAAAAAGGTGGCGCCGGTGCCGGTGATATTGCAAACCTGCCTGAACCCTAGGGCATTGGAGGCCATTGTACCGTAGATATTCGGCTTAATGGTATAGCTGAATATAACATCCGGCTTCAGTTCCGCCATCATCTTTTTATATCGCTGCACCAGTTTAATATCCTCCACCGGGTTCATCCCACGGCGGGACATTGGTGTATCTATCATGGTACAGCCTAATTTTTCAAAATAGCTGTTACGCTCATCATGGGGTGAGGAGATGTACACCTGATGTCCTCGGGCACAGAGCTCTGCAACCAGCTCACGGCGAAAGGCGTAAATAGTTATGTAATGGTTGGAAAGAATCAGTATCTTCTTGGGCATGTCAGGCCTTCCTCTGCTGTAAAAATTCCCTTACTTCCCGCTCCAGTCCTTCGTTGAAGCTTGCGGGCTCATAGCCAAAATCCCGGGTAGCCTCGGCATGGGAAAAGTTTCTGTTCTCTCCCAGACGCAATACCTTTTCCACCATATCCACCCGGCCGCCGCTTAAAAGTTTCACCGCCTTTGCGCCGAAGACGCCAAGGCCCATAGGTACGCTTAAAGAATGCAGCCTCTTGCCCATATACTTTGCGATAAGCTCAAGGAGCTCATGGATGCTCAATTCACGCTCCCCGCTTATATTATAACTGAGCTGGGGCAGTTTTTCCACCATGGCAGCCTTATAATAAGCCTGCCCCAGATCTCTGGCATTTACCGGTTGTATAAGGCCCTTGCCGTGGTCTATCTCCGGCATTACAGGGAACTTTGCCACCATCTTTATAAACTTGGAGATGTTGTGATCACGCATGTCCCCAAAGATCATGGTGGGCCGAAGTATCGTAATGTTCATGCCGGCATCCAGATATTTCTGCATTTTAGCCTCTATTTCCTTGTATTCATCTGAGGCCATTTTATGCTTTGAGTATATCCCGGTGGTATGCACAAGGATCACATGCTTTACACTGTCTACCCTGCTTATGGCCTCCAGCAGTTTTAGTGTCCGCCATATTCCCGCAATGTGGATAACAGTCTCCGCACCATCTACAAAGCGGGTCAGATCCTCAACATTTTGGATATCACCCGGGAATATCTCTATATCCAGCCCTGAGGCGCTGAGCTTTGAGGTATCGGTGCTGCTGCGCACCAGGCAGCGTATTTTTCCCTTATACTCATTGTCTATAAACTGCTGAAGCAGGAAACCTCCGGAATGGCCGGTGAGCCCTGTAACCGCTATCATACCTCTCTCCCCTTTTCCATTTCCTTGGGGCCGCCCTCCACTACGCCGGAGCCTCTGGCCACCTTAAATAAAGTCATAAAGAATATTTTTGCGTCCATGGCAAAGCTTATGTTTCTGGCATACTCTCCATCCAGCCTGGCTTTTTCCTCAATCTCCAGCTCATCCCGGCCGTTGACCTGAGCCCAGCCGGTGAGACCGGGAGTAATGTCGTTTGCTCCGTATTTGTCCCGTTCGGCAATGAGATCGTACTGATTCCACAGCGCCGGCCGGGGACCTATGATACTCATTTTCCCGGTAAATATCTGGGCTATCTGAGGCAGCTCGTCCAGGCTGGTTTTCCTCAGGAATCGCCCGGTTTTGGTTATCCACTTCTCAGGGTTATTCAGCAAGTGGGTCGGCATGTCATGGGGCGTGTCCTGGCGCATGGAGCGAAACTTCACAATGTTGAAATAAGTCTTATGTATCCCAACCCGCTTCTGGCAAAAAAACACCGGACCCGGATCTTCTATCTTTATGGCAACGGTTATTATGAGAAACAGTGGGGACAGCAGCACCAGTCCCAACCCCGACAGCAACAGATCAATGGCTCTCTTGCCGAAACGCTTGTACATATTCGGATACCTCTCAAGTCTCTCTCATTTATTTGCATATACCGATCCCGCCGGAATACGCTCTTTGGCTGGCACCCGGCTGCCCCGGGTAACGGTACAGGCGCAACCCACATGGGAGTCGGCCTCTATAATGCATTCCCTGTCCAGCACGCATCCGGCAGACAATATAACATTATCCCCGACGCTGACGTCATTTGCAATGATTACCTTAGCCTCCACTACTACTCCAACTCCCAGCCTCACATTGCTTTTGGATATGGTTGCTGATGGGTGGATAAGCCTGGGTATAGCGTAACCCGCCTTGGACAGTTTGTCGAAATATTCCCGCCTGAGCGCAGAGTCTCCAAAGCTGGGGATGGCGGCAGTGAACTCCCCTCTCAGCTCCCGGTAGGATGACAGCGGGCCTATAGCCAGTTTATTGTACGGATCATCGTCCAGAAAAGCAATTCTGGAAAATATCCCCAGTGCCTCGGCAATCTCTTTTACCACCGGTCCCTGGCTTCCGGCCCCCAGGATCAGCAGATTCATACCTGCTCTCTCCCTATCTTCTGTCTGGGGCAGCCTGCTGTCAATGCTGAACTTTTCCAGTGCTGCCACGCTCTCCGGCCGGGGAGTAAAATATTCTCCAAATCTTTTTAGGATAACATTGGGTTGGCGTATGCCTACATAAAAGCAAAGGGTATACAAATCAATGCCTGACTGAATACAGCGGCGTATAAAGGCGTTTCGTAAATCCATAGCCGATAGAGTGGCGGCTACGCTTTGCCGCTTGTTAACGGCGCTGAGCACATTCTGCATCATATAAAAGGCGGGGAGCTCCTCTGTACCAGTCATAATAAAGGCGCTCTCTCCAGAATAGAGCTCCCTGCACCGGCTGAGGAAGCGGCGTGCATGGGGTGGCATGGGCAAACTCCGGGGCATGTCCGCCTCCAGCAGAGTCAGGCCATTCTGAGTCTTTACCGCAATAGAACGTATATCCACCTGTCCCAAAACCGGATCAACATCTCTAAAGCGCAGAGCGCAGACTTCCGAGAGCATAAGTCCCATGTTCAGGCAAAGATAGGCTCCCACCTTTCTGGGCTCCGGGTGCTCCGTCAGTTCCTTTTCTATCAACTGGCACTGCAGTTCGGTTAACATAATTTTCCCCTCTTGTGCGTTCTCTTTATTTAACTCGTATAATATAGCACGCTTCTACTATTTTAGCAACATTTTATAAGTATTTTTTTATTTATAAGGGTGGCATTTGTTGTTTTGAAATACAGAACAACAAATGCCGCCCTATAGCGACAAATGAAAAAATATGGCAGTGTTTAAATACATAGCAGCAAGAATAAGCTTCAACAAAAAATCATATCAACACATTGATGCAAAGTATAAGCTGTCGGCATGATTCAGCATCGCAGTCATCCTAAACAGCACCAAGCAGTTCCGCCTTCATCCGATGCCGTACTGCTCCATCCAGTAATTGACCTGCAAAAAATAAGCAATCATTTGCGGTCCTGCCATCAGTTGCCCAAACCACGGCCTGCCATAATCCTTGGGCTGTTCAAGAAATTGTATAGCCTTCTTACGGTCTAAAAAGCGGTGCACAGGTGCTTGAGAATTGGAAAGCATCTGCCGAAATCGTTCCACCAGCAAAGACTCGTATACAGGAGAATATGTCTTAGGGTACGGGCTTTTCTTTCGATACAGCAATTGGGGCGGAAGCAATTCTTTACAGGCATCTCGTAGCAGCTTTTTTTCCATCCCGTTTTTATACTTCATGCTCCACTGTACGTTGTAAACATATTCCACAATACGATGATCCGCAAAAGGGACACGTGCTTCCAGGCCCCAGGCCATGCTGGTACGATCCATTCTATCCAGCAGTGTCTGCATAAACCAGCGCAAATTAAGGAAGCTCATCTCCCGTCTGCGTCTCGACTCCCCAGCCTCTTCCGGCAGAGCCGGAACCTGAGCCAAGGTATCCAGGTACTTTTCTCTTACATATTCCTCCAGATCCAAAGCGCGGATTGCTTCATCTGACAGCAATGCGGTTCTGGCCGACAGGTCGGTGGACCACGGGAACCCATCTACACGCAGCAGCTCCTCCCGATAAAACCAGGGATAGCCACCAAAGATTTCATCCGCGCACTCTCCGGTCAGCGCTACCTTGTTGTGCCGCTTTACCAGACCGCAAAAATAGAGTAGGGATGCATCAACATCGGTCATTCCCGGAAGATCCTTCATTCGAACCGCGGCATCCAGCACGTCAGCCAAAGTGGCCTCGTCACACTCCAGATAGGAGTGATGGAGATGGTAGAGAGCGAGTACCTGATCTACATATGGACGGTCCCGGGTAGGTTGAAAGGCGTTTGCCTTAAAGCAGGCATCATTATGAGTGAAATCAAATGAGAATGTATTGAGTGTAAGTCCTTCCATACCCAGTTGCCTGGAAGCGATGGCAGTAACCACGCTGGAATCAATTCCACCAGACAAGAAACTGCACACAGGTACATCGGATACCAGCTGCCTTTTTATCGAATCCTGCAGCAGCCATGATACAGTTTCAACCGTCTGCACATAACTGTCTTCATGTGGCTTTGCCTCCAATTTCCAATATGGGTACTCCTTTACTCGCTCCCTGGAGAACTCCAGGATACAGCCCGGTTTTACCTCCCGAAGGCCACGGAATACACCGCAGCCTGGTGTTCTTGCCGGTCCCACTCCAAAGATTTCCCTAAAGCTGTCCAAATCTGCATCTGGGTGGATTTGCGGGTGAGCAAACAGAGCTTTAGGCTCCGAGCCAAATACAAGAGTGTCCTCTTTCACAGCATAAAACAGTGGTTTGACCCCCAGCCGGTCCCTGCATAGAAACAAGATGTCCCGATTCCCGTCCCATATTGCAAAAGCAAAAATTCCGTTTAGCTTTTTTGCCACCTCCATGCCATATTCCATGTACCCATATAGAATAACCTCTGTATCGCAGGTGGTTTCAAAGCGGCATCCACGACTGATCAAATCCTGTTTCAGCTCTTCCGCATTGTAAATTTCCCCGTTGTAGACGATTCCGTATTCCCTTTCTCCCCGTCGTCGCAGCATGGGCTGAGCGCCGCCAGCCAAATCTCGAATGGAGAGCCGGGTATGGGAAAGCCCTACATTGCTTTGCAGATATTCTCCCGTCTGATCGTGGCCCCGATGCGAGATAGCTGTCCGCATTTTTACGAGAACCTGTGTCCAACTCTCCGCGTCTTGAAGAAAATCTGTTTTAAAACTACAAAATCCGGCAATTCCGCACATAAACATACCCCACAACTAAAAAATGCAAAGTGCTTCTCCATTAAGATAAGCGACTTTGCTTCTACGGTACCAGTATATTCCGTTTCCACCGTTCTGTTCCTGAACCATTACTGGTCTGAGTCATGGCAACATAAATATCATTTTTGTTGTTAGTTGAAAAGCACCCCCAATGTTCGCACAGATTAATACCTCACAGCTTCATGGCCGCCTTTTCTGATACCTGCTAACTTTATATCTTTCGTAATCAGGCATGGAGCATTCCATGTGTGTTAATAATATTTCTATCTCAGCGCAAAGTCCAGGACATATAAAATAAAAGAATGCCAACCCGGAATTAAGCGAAACCGGATTCGGGTTGGAGCAAGGGTCCATAGTATAAGTGAACTCTTACTGTTGCAAAAAAAGTCGGAACAAGCGATACAGAGCTTGCTCCAACGTGGTGCATTTGAGCAATACAAATACAAACCGGTATCCTTGCCGTTCAGCTTTCCTTGCTTCCAGTTCTTCCAGACGATAATTATATCAAAGAGGCGCTTGACGCTTAAGTTCATTTATATGGGCACTGCTTTTTTTCGATGGATCTTATATACAACGATGTCTTTCTTAAAGAGATCCTGGACGCTGTTGCTGCCTTGGTTTTCCCCCCACTTTGGCTTTGGCGGTTGGAAGGAACACTATACCGGCTACTGTCCAGTGTGGCAGCTGTCTTACGTTCTGCCCTTTGGATAAAACTTGTGGAGCAGGAGTGCGGCTGGGGTTTACAGCTTTTGTTCCGCATGAAGCCTGGCACACAGATTGGTTTTCCCAATGAGCAGCAGGCAGAAGCAAAGCGCTATGCGGCTGATAAAGAAATTGTGCAGCTATTATGACAAGGGCAATTGCATGTACTTGGATAAAGGGGAAGAAGTCCCCTGCCCTCAAAGCATTTTCTATTCCGTCTGCTGCAAATTTTTCCGTAACGTAATTCTGGAGGACAACGAGGGCAAAAAACTAAAAGCGAAAATTTTTAAGGACAAGGCTTTTAAGCACTGTTGCAGGTGTGGCAGGGCCTTCTATTCTGCTTCCAACCGGGCTAAGTATTGTACTGACTGCAAGGCGTTCGCCCACCGGCAGCAGAAGGCAGCCTACGCAAGGGCAAAGCGGGCAGACAGTAGAAAGATAGGCCCAGAAAAGTCCTGAAATTTAAGGGCTTTCCGGTCTCAAAACCGGCAAGGCGGTATTAGGTATCACTGCATCACAAAACGGGGTTTCATTTATCTACACAAATAGGAAGTGGCCATATCCAGGCAGCTATAAATCAGTAAAGGGAGGAATTATTTGAGCAGGAGAAAGAAACTTATAAATAACACCGATATCCCCCAGCATGAGATAGAAGCCATTGCCCGCTGCATCTGGCCGGACATACTGGCTTTCTATGAGAGCGAATAGGGGCAAAGGAAATTTGAGGAGTGGAAAGCACAGAGAAGAGCTGAGGAGAAAAAGGAGGACAGGGCAGCCAGATAAATATAGATAAGAGATGCGAATAGCGCACAAGACATGCGCAGAACTTTTCCCATGGAAGTTTGGGGTCCAGGAATTGTATTTTACCGGAGCAATGGAATTGATACTGTTACACAAAAAGTGCCTTCGTGCTCTTCTGCTCTGAAAAAGCCCTTATGATATTCAATGATACGCCGGCAGGTAATCAGCCCTATGCCTGTGCTTTCGGTTTTTTTGTTGTCAGAATTAATTCCGTTAGACATGGAGACCAGCACTTGGTTTTCTTTTCTTTTATATGCCAAGTGTATTATCTCCGAAGGTGCGGCATATTTAAGGAGATTGGAATACAGGTTATCCATGGCTCTTTGCAGCAGCTGTGTATTTACGAGTACCTGAGCGGACAGCGGCAAAAAATCCGCTTTTACATTCATGCCCCGGCTCTCCAGAGAATACGCATAATCTTCCAGCATCTGCCGGAACAGCTGGTCGGCATCAACCTACTCCATCTCCACGCTCTCCCACTCTGTGGAATAAGCCAGGAAGTATTCAAAGAGCTTGTCTGCCATAGCTTTTATTCTCAGGGTTTGATCGAGGCATTTGTGTATTAAGCTGTGCATCTGCCCTTCGTCTGCATATTTTTTCCGTTCAATTATCTCCAGGTATGCAAGCAGAGATGTGAGGGGGGTTCTCAAATCGTGTGACATTGCGGTTATCAGCTCAGAGTTTGCGCTACGCATCTGTTTTTCGATTTCCTGATGTTCTATGATAGAGCGACGCATATGGTCAATTCCGGCCGCCAGTTCGCCCAGTTCATCGCTGCCGTCAAGTGTGACAGGGTACTCCAACTGTCCTCCTGACAAGATATCCAGTTCTCTCTTCAGCTGGCTGATATAGTCCAGCTTTCGGTTTATCAGCATTACAAAACTCAGCGAAAAAGATATAAAAGCGGCAAGCCACGCCAGCGCAGTCAGCCAGAAATAATAGATTCCTCCTGCGTAATAGTATAAAAAAGCTCTGGCCTCGACACCCCCCTGGAAAGTCAACACGAATTCGTTGCTGGAATCTTCCATGTCGGGGTCAAATTTTTGCGGGTCCAGTGCACCTCTGGTTTGTCCTGAAAACGGAGACTCGTAGATGATGGTATCGTCCATATACACTGTGAGATATATTTTTTTGCCGCGGCTAAACCATGCGTTCAGCCTTTGCAGATTCTCCAGCGAAATGGATGACTCGTAAATATAATCCTGTAAGCTGGAAATTTGCCGCTCAGCCATTTTCCTGGCAAAGGCTTGCCCGTAAACCGTCCTGTCAAGCAGAGCGTTGCCGGCAAATATTGTTATGCCGAAAATCAGTGCGGCTGTTGCCAAGGAGACAAGCACGGCAAAGAAGAGCTGCAGCTTAAGGCTGCTTGAAACTAGCTTACTCAATACGGTACCCCTTCCCCCATACCGTGCGTATGGTGTGGCAATTCTGGGGATCGTCCTTCAGCTTGCGCCGAATATTGCGGATATGCACCATAACATTATTTGTAGATGAATAGGTATACGGCTCATTCCACACAAGCTCGTAAATGCTCTGGGCTGAATACACACGCTGGGGATGTGAAGCAAGAAGCAATAATATTCTGTATTCTATGTCGGTAAGAACCACTTCTTTCCCATCCACCTTCACCTGGCAGCGGTGCGTATCTATCTCGATATTGCTGCAGCAGAAGATCACAGAGCTGGGTTCGACGGTTTTTGCCCCATAAACATAGTACCTGCGAAGTATAGCTTTTACCCGGTTCATAAGTTCATTATAGGAAAATGGCTTTACAAGATAGTCATCAGCTCCGGCGGAAAAACCCATTGTTTTATCTGAATCCTGAGCCTTAGCTGTCAGCAGCAGGATGGGTACGGTATAGCGTTTCCTGAGTTGGACACACACAGAATACCCATTCATTTCAGGCATCATCACATCCAGTATAACAAGGTCGATGCTGTTGTCCATTAGCTCCAATACTTCTCTTCCACAGGAGGCTTCCACGGTATCATAACCCTCGCAGCTGAGGAGCAGACGAAGCGCCTCCCTGATTTCAGGATCATCATCTGCAAAAAGTATTTTTTTACCCTCCAAGATGCACACCCCCAATGGTATCTATTATAGCTGTGATATAAGAAAAGGAAAAGCTGCTCTGTCCAAACTTCAGATTTCTTCATAAATATAAGGGGTAGAAATTAATATTTCCCGTGTATTATCCTTCTTACAGGATAAAGTCAGGAGGGATTCAATGAGATCAAAAGGAAGCATTATCAAAGCTGTTACCATAGCCAGTCTTTCTGTCCTGCTGTCCATTTCCACTTATTTCCTAATCAAGGGCTGGTTGGGCGGCTGCTTCAGTTCGGTAGACAGTCTGAGAAACTACGTCAGTTCCTTCGGAATATGGAGGCCGCTGGTGCTTACTCTCATTCAGCTGCTTCAGGTAGTACTTCCCATTTTGCCCGGATTTATGGGCTGTGTTGTAGGCGGAGCACTGTTTGGGGCTGCCGGTGGCTTTTGGATAAACTATGTTGGTATCGGTGCCGGTTCCATTATAGCCTTTTTCCTGGCAAAGTTTTTCGGCATAGAACTGGTTAGCAAGATGGTTCCAATGGAGAGATATGAAAAATATATTGAGCGGATCAATAACAGCAAGAGTTATTTAATGCTGCTGTTCCTTGCAATATTGCTTCCACTGGCTCCCGATGACTTTTTGTGCTATTTTTCCGGACTGATAAATATGTCTTCAAAGAAATTCATCGCCACTATTATTCTGGCAAAGCCTGTTTTCGGTAAAATGAAAATGTAGCAAATGGTGCTCAAAAAGTGAGCACCCCAATGGCAAATAAAAAGAGCCATTGTCAGCACCTGAAATAAACGCTACCCTTTAGGTGGGATAACCATAAGGGGGTAGCAGAAAGGTGTTACGAATGGCTCAAATCAAGTATATCAAAGACCTCTACGAAAATGAAGAGGCAAGTTTGCGGGAAATATGCCGCATAACCGGCCACAGCTTTGAGACTGTCCGCAAGTACGCCTACCAGGAAAACTGGAGCGAGGACAATCTGCCGGATATTGAGCCACAGAGCTATCCGGTGCTGCAAGACTTCATCCCCATCATTGATAAATGGCTGGAGGAGGACCGAAAGGCCCCCAGGAAACAGCGCCATACAGTAATGCGGATTTACCACCGCCTGTGTGATGAGCATGGGTTTACTGGCTGCTATTCCACCGTGAAGAAGTATGTCCGCAAGAAAAAATATGTCATGAAAACTCTGAGTGCCGGTTATCTCCTTCTGGAGCACCCCAAAGGCTGGGGACAGGTGGACTTTGGCCTTGCGGAAGGCGAATGGGCCGCTACCGGAGAACGCTTTCCGTTCTATGCGCTGACGATCTCATTCCCCGGCTCTAACAACGGAGTAACGCAAGCGTTCCCGTCTCAAAACCAAGAGTGCCTGCTGGAAGGCATGAAGCGGATTTTTGAGCACATTGGCGGCGTCCCTCCCAGGCTGCGGTTTGACAACATGACCACGGCGGTTGCTCAGGTACTAAAAGATGGTGAGCGTGTCCTTACGGACGGCTTTACCCGCTTTATGCTCCACTACCGTTTCCAAGCTGATTTTTGCAATCCGGCTTCCGGCAACGAAAAAGGCAATGTAGAGAACAAGGTTGGTTACAGCCGCCGCAATGCGTTTGTCCCGGTCCCAGTCATTACCTCGTTTGAGGAATTTAATGAACAGCTCTTGGAGTGGTGCGAAAAGGACGCTGACCGGCTCCACTACAAGCACAAGGTTCCCATCCGGGAACTTTGGGAAGAGGACAAGGCGGCACTTTTAGAGCTGCCGCAGTATCCCTTCTCTGTGTTCCGCTACACGACGCTTACCGTGAGTAAAACAGGCTTTGCAACGATTGAGACGAATAAATACGGGCTATCTCCCATGCTGGCCGGCGAAAAAGTACAGGCCAAAATCTTCTATGACCATGTAGAGTTTTACCACGACCACAGACCGGTTGGACGCTTTCCCAGAAGCTACAAGACCAATGATGAGGTCTACGACTGGACGCAGTATGTGTCCACCCTCTGCAAAAAGCCAGGAGCGATTGAGCATACCCGTTTCTTCCACCAAATGCCGCAACGGTGGCAGGATTATCTTGCTTCCACCAAGGGAAAAGAGCGGAAGAGCGCCCTGCAACTTCTCAGCGAAATCGTTGCTGACGGAAACTCTGAGTTCTGTGATGATGCTCTGGAAATGGCAGCCGCCAATGGCCGGGCCGATGTGGACAGCCTGCGGCAGTGTTATTACATGATTGCCAAGAAGGAGTACCGCCCAGATCCGCTTAAACTCTCCGGAGCCCCATTGCTGAACTACAATCCAAACCTCTCAGCCTATGATGGCCTGATGGGAGGTGAGGCTCATGGCTGAACAGATTGAACAGCTCATGCGGCAAGTGAAGCTGGGCGGCATGGCGAAAGGCTGGCGGAGCGTCCCCTACGAAAATACCGAGCAGTATGTGACCGATCTCTTGACACTGGAATTGCAGGAACGAGAAACCAACCGGATTAACCGCATGGTAAAGACGGCTGGTTTCCGGGTGATGAAGACACTGGATGATTTTGTGTGGAACTCTGCCATTGAACTTCCTGGCGGCTTGCCACAGGAATACATGACCGACCTCCAGTTCCTTGCCCCAAAAGAGAACCTGATTTTTATGGGGAGCGTTGGGACGGGAAAGACCCATCTGGCTACGGCTATTGCTTTGAAAGCCTGCCAGGAGGGGCGGCGTGTCCGTTTCTTTACTGCGGCTGAGTTGGCAAACATACTGCTGGAAAAGAACACCAAGGGAACCTTGAACAATTACCTGGGTACGCTGAAAAAGGTAGAGCTTGTTGTGATTGACGAGATTGGTTTCGTCCCTCTGCACAAGGACGCCGCTGAACTGCTGTTCCAAGTGATTTCCGATTGCTACGAGCGCAAGAGCCTGATTATTACTTCAAACCTGGAGTTCTCTCAGTGGAACACTGTCTTTGGGGACAACCGCCTGACTGCGGCGCTCGTTGACCGGCTTATCCACCACAGCCATATTGTGATTTTCTCTGGGGAAAGCTACCGGCTTACCCAGTCCCTAAACCGCCAGAGGGCATACACTTAGGGTACTCAAAATTAGTGCAAAAGGGCTTTGGGCACCGATGTGAGCACTTGGCCCCTATTGGCACCGATGCGAGCGTTTGGCCTCCGGGGGACCGATGTGAGCATTAGGCCCCCAGGGCACTCACTCTTGCAAAAGGCCCTCATCTTTCCGGGTACTCAAAAGGTGAGCATTTGGTACTTGGGAAAAACATTGCTCACGACATGAAATCTGGTGCTGAAGGTGCTCACTTTTTTGGGGCCCTTTTGCTCACATTTTCGTTTGACAAACACAGGCAAAGCCCTGGTGCATTTTATTTTACAGCATCTTTTTTGCAAATTTTATTTAAAACACAAAGGAGGAAAATATGATAGGATTTTATAATTACACCGTTATCCTCACATACCTTGGAACTGTTTCAGGCTTTACAGGCATTACATACGTGCTTAGCGGAGACATAAGAGCGGCCTTGATATGCCTGATGATTTCCGGCTTCTGCGATATGTTTGACGGGAAGATAGCCTCCACCAGGAAACGCACACCGCAGGAAAAGCGTTTTGGAATACAAATTGACTCTCTCAGCGACCTTATTTGCTTTGGTCTGCTTCCCGGCATTATTGGTTTTCAGTGTTCACCAAAGGGTGCTTTACATATCCTTATTTCCTCAATGTTCCTGCTCTGCGCCCTTATACGTTTGGCCTGGTTCAATGTGGACGAAGAAGAACGTCAGGTGAAGGAAGACTGTATACGCAAAGCTTATCTGGGGCTCCCCGTCACATCCACAGCCCTACTTATGCCTTTGTTCATGGGATGTGCAAAGCTCATGGAGCTTCCGTTGGGTCCTGTCTCCTCCGCATTGCTTATCAGCCTGGGCACAGCATTTCTGCTCCCATTTCACCTTAAAAAGCCGGGATTAAAAGGTATTGCTTCAATGATTGCGCTTGGTATTTCCTGCCTGGCAATAGTGTTGATGGGAGTGTGGACATGAGAGGAAACTCAAAGGCGGTGGAATTTTTATACGGGACTTGCCTGGGACGAATGCTGCTGAAACTGATAATGGATTCTCATCTGGAGCGCATATTGATTCGGCTCCTCTGGTCAACCCTCTCCAGGCCACTTATCCCGTGGTATATAAAACACAATGGCTTGAAAGTCACTGAGGAGGAGCTAAACTCTTTTCGCTCTTTCAGGGATCTGTTTGTCAGAACCAAGCAAGTCTCCGGGATAGATATAACTCCGGGGCATCTGATAAGCCCCTGTGACGGCTGGCTAAGCGTTTTTCCGATAGACCACAACAGTTCTTTTTCAATTAAGAACTCTCATTATCAGCTCACAGATTTTTTGCAGGACAAGGATCTTGCCCGCAACTATCTAGGCGGCATCTGTCTGATATTTCGTCTCTGTGTATCCGACTACCACCACTACTGTTATATAGATGACGGCTATCAAAGCAAAAACCATTTCATTCCCGGAGTGCTGCACAGCGTCCAGCCCATTGCATGGGAGACTTTCCCGGTCTTTGTACTGAACAAAAGGAGCTGGTGTCTTATGACAACAAGCCACTTCGGTCCTGTCGTCCAGTGCGAAATAGGGGCCTTGGTGGTAGGAGGAATTTTCAACGAAATGGAGAACGCAAGATTCTGCAAGGGAATGGAGAAGGGGCATTTTGAGCTTGCCGGCTCAACTATAGTTTTGCTTTTCGAAGAGGGGCAGATTGAACTCAGACCGGAGCTTATGGAAAAGCTGGCCTGTAATGGTGAAGTTAAAGTAAGCCTTGGTGAATGGATAGGGATGAGGGGGAGGGTCGGAAAATATACATGAAAAGCGAACTGGTGAAAATTCTCATAATTGCGGCAATGCTGATTGCCGGTACTGCGTTTGCCTGGGGAGGCTTTATTTATGCAGCCGGCGATGGTAGTTCTTTGAGGCCCATTGGTTTCGTTGTTGCCCTTATAGGTTTTTCTCTTTCCCTACAGGCTGCATTTATGTGCCAATCCGATAATGGCGGCAAGAGATAAATACAGCAATTCGTTTTTGCGGCAAAAAATGGATAACACAACGAAAAAATGTTTCTGATCTCCTTTATGTCACCGGACCTGTAAATCTCAGTGAAACATTGGAATGAGCATTACCTTACTTGTTTCTTCCCTAACCCCCGTTCTTCTAACGGACTGTTTTCAGTCTGGGAACATAGTCTTTATAAACCTGAACATTTCATCCGGTCCTTCCATACTAAGTTCATCTGGAGACAAGCAGGGTTCAATATTGTACTTGCACCAAAACTCCACAATATGAAATCCGCATTTGTTAACATAGAAGTGTATATTCCTTTTTTCAAAATAAGGTGTACACGTCTCCCAAATTCTGGTTTCAGGGTACAATGCCTCTACCGCCAGCCAGGCTCCATACCCTATACCCTTGCCATGCTCTTCAGGAGCGACAAAGAACAATTCCAGGTGGTTGTGACACATAGCCGGGTCTATCTTCAGTATAAGGCCGCCCACCTTTCTTCCTTCAAAAATTATGCGATAGGCTTTGTTCCCCGGTTCGTCCAGACATTGTTCAATCGTGCTGCGGGAAATTATCTCCCCGTCTTCATCCCAGTGATTGTCCCGCTCACCGAACTCTATTAAGGCGCCGTATTTGAAAGCCCACTGGTTATCACGAATAAACTGCTCCCTGTCCTCCGCTTCCAGGGGAACGAGGCATACTTCTGCTTTCTTCATATTTTATATTTTCCTCCAAAAAAAGACCCGGTTATTACCCTGAAGTAATAACCGAGCTCACTCGACATCTTATCTGACAGGCGGCCTGCAAGCATACTGCTTACTATCCCCTACACTACGGTGTACTGTCCTCTGATGACTTACTGGCTGGAGTATACCAGATGTTCCCTTAAAATACAATGTCAAAATTAAAAAGTTTGTTTCCGGCAGAGATTCATAGTCTTCTAAGCCGAATCAACATTTTCCTTGAAAGCTCTAACTCTTTACTCTGCACTGTTCCAGAGTGCAAGTATATTGCCGCAAGCAATGCGTGTGGATAGCCACATCGCAAAAACGCTTGTTGAGGGCAGCGCCCCCAAGCCCCTTTTTAACACAGAATTTCTTCTGTGGCTGCGCGTTCTGCAAACGCTTTGTAAGGCTACGCCAAAACGGCGTAGCCTTTGCCAGGTCTGGTGCAAATCGTTTCATCCTTATGGTTCTTTAAGAATATTCAGAACCGGGCTCTCTCATCTGTTTTAATAATTTGAACGTGACCTGTCTTTTTTTGTGTTCTCTTCATTTGTTTCCATTTTATTTTATCAGCAAAATCCTTATATATCTCCATATTCCGTCACAGTCTTCAGATACAGCTCCACATCTCCGTTTAAAATCAGGTCTGCATATGCTGCCGGGTCATTGTAGAGCAGATAGTCCAGTTCGGATCTCTGGAAGCGGTTGTATGCCACCTGGTTCTCCACGGCGGTACAGTCTATGGCAATCATACTGCCATCCCAATACTTCAGCTCCACACATCCGCTGTCCATGTTGTACTTGCAGCTCCGAATAGATTTTTTCATTGTTTTTTACCTCCTGATAATATCTTCTTTTTACTTGTCCAATGCTCTCTGGGTTTACTTGTTGGAAGTATGGGGAAACCGTTTCTGAAGTGACTCTTCTCAAATTTCTCGAAATAAACAAATAATCCGAACCCGTCTCCCGCAAGGAAGATTTGGTTCGGATTATCTTGGTTTGGTGCCGGTGGTGGGACTCGAACCCACACGGAGTCGCCCCCGGCGGATTTTGAATCCGCTACGTCTACCATTCCATCACACCGGCATGATGGCAGAATTATATATCATTTTCCATTTGATTTCAAGCCCTAAAATTACACGCCGACGACAGAATCTGCCGACGGCGCGTAATTCACTATTTTTACCCCTCCGGGCTGGGCGATGGACTGGGAGTTGCCACAGGAACAAACATCATGTTCATGTCGGTGGGGCCTTCTATTCCGGGGACCTCCGCCTCAAAACTGTACTGCCATATCTCGCTGGCATAGTAGAAGTCCGGGAATGTGCCGGGAAGTGCTACCCAGAATTTATAATCCGTAAGTTTGCTCAGATCAAATCCGTAGTATCCCAGGTGGCGGTTAAAATATACACAGGCGTCATAGCCCGCCTCCTGGATTTTCTGACAGAAGGCCAAGGCACAATCGGTGAGCAACTGGGTATCTTCATGAAGCCCCTCAGTTCTGGCCACAACACCCTCCATTCTCTCCCAGTCATACACGACCGGCATAGTCACGTCATAGCCCTCCAGACACTCTATGACAAACTCCGCCTCTTCGACGGCTTCCTCAACGGATATAGCCTGGGAGAACAGATAGACACCCACTTCCAGGCCGTTTGCCAGGGCACCGTCCATATTACTCCTGTAGTATGGGTCTTCAAAAAGGCCGCCCTCAGTATAGCCCCGATAGCCCAGACGTATCATGGCAAAGTCCACTCCGGAATTTGCAACCTGGGCCCAGTCTATGTCCCATTGGTGTTCGGAAACGTCAACTCCGTACAGAGTCTCAAAGGCGCTGCCCGTATATTCCGGTCTTCCGTTTACCACCCTAATCTCGCCTCTCTGAATGGAGTTTACGTCTACTCCCTCCAGCGGAGTCATCCACACCATGCCGAACCCGTCATTTATATACACCTGCCCTTCATGGGGGTCAGGCTCCGGCTGTTCTTTTTTTAAAAGCCCTATGACAAGGGCAAGTATTGCCACAGCAAGCAAAAAGATAGCTATCAGCAAAAGGGTTTTGTTTTTCTGTTTGGTTCTCATATCTTTCTCCGTATGTCTGTATCTGAGTGAATATTACCATATTATTAGCATAAATTCAATTGCCACATTCTGCCCTTGTATACTTGGTTCACCGATAAAGATTGCTCTTCAAAAAAATTTTGCAAAATTAGAAAAACTGCTTGACATTGGGAATTCTTTCTGGTAATATACTTCTTGCTTGCGAGGGACAGACAAAATTCCCCATCAAGCACTCGGGCGATTGCCCTTACAACTGTATAAGAAATACTCAGCGCACCTCTTTAATATAGATTCCTTTGGGGGTATAGCTCAGCTGGGAGAGCGCTTGAATGGCATTCAAGAGGTCAGCGGTTCGATCCCGCTTATCTCCACCACAGACGGTGTGCTGAGTATTCTTTTTAATATAGCTTGCTTCGATTGCGAAGCAGGTTTTTTTGTTTTATTTGCCTGCTTCTGCCCTGAAGCAGGCTTTTGCTTTATTGATGGCAGGACGTAGAAATTTTCTCCGCCCCGCCGTCAATATTATGTCAACTTATTTTTTGTCGGACTTTGGCCGCCCCTTCCCTGCTGCAATCATCTATGGTCTTCCGGAACAGGCGGCCTCCAGATCTAAGAGCTCTGCAAATTCCTGGGCGGCCTCCTTGCCGCCGGGCACATATCCCCAGAGAGTCAGGAAAGCCCCGTCCTTGGCGTAGCTGACGAACACCGTGTGGCCGTAATTCAGCACCGGTTCCCTCTGCTCATAGGTGTAATACAAATGGTCCGCCTCTTTGTTCCAGTCTATGCACACGGTGCAGCCCCGACTGGTGGTATACCCCCACTCCTCATAGTTCTCCGGCTCGCTGAGCCGCCGGGTAAAGGGCGGCAGGGTGCCTTCAATATGCCTCTCCAGGGAATAATCCAAGTACTCGCCCTGGTAGATGAAGCTGCCTTCAAGCAGATAGGAGCCGTCCTCAAAGACATAGGCCGCGCCCATATCGGCGCCGAAGGGCTCCGTGCCGCTGAGCCTGCAAAAATCCTGCATATCTTCGGCAAATACTCTGGAGCTGTGCAGCTTCAAAGAGTACTTTTCGCATATCTCCAGCAGCTTCTCCGCCATGGGCACATCGCCGGCCGTGTATATCCCCATGCTGTCCCCCAGCAGTTCTGCGCCCCCCTCATCGTCCATCCATTCCCAGGCCCCCAGGCCGGCGGCAACGCAGCGGTCGATCATTTCCTCTCTGTAGGCCAGGTCAAAGAGGAACCACTCCTCCGAGGCCTTGTATTCGTCGCTGTCCTTATAGCCCGCCGGTATGAAGAGCACGGCTTCCTTCTCCTGCTCTTTCCATTCCCCCTCTTCCGTTTTGGAAAAACTGTCCACCTGGATGCCTGTGGAGAGGCTGCGCCCTCTCAGACCGAACCAGCCTGCGGCATATGCGGTGGCCGCAAACAAGGCGGAGAGTATCGCCGCTATGAGAACGATGCGCACCGTCTTTGAAAGCCGGCGGCGCTCTGTGGGCCGGGGCATGTCCAAATCTTCGGCGTCGCAGAACAGGGGCTGCTGCCCGGCGTATTCGGCCCGGAAGTCTCTGTAGGCTGTCTCGGCATCCGGGGCGGGGACGCTCTCCCTGCGGGAATATTCCTCCATCACCGCCAGCCAGTATTCCGGCTCTGTCTCCGGGGACAGGCCACGGATCAGCTCTTCCAGCTCGGCGTCCGTCATACTATGCAGCCGCTCCGCAGAGTATTTATCTGTCATGGCCTTCCCCTCCTTTCCCGGTCTTTCGGTCCTCTCCCAGCTTTTTCCTCAGCCGCCGCTTTATTCTGAAGAGTCTTTTCCTGCAGGCCTCCAGATTCAGGCCGAATAGCTCCGCCGCCTCCTTTATGGAGCGGCCCTCCAGGTATACGCTGCTCAGCAGCCGCCAGTCCTCCCGGCTCATTAGCTCCCGCAGGCCGTACTGCTCTCCCTCTTCCCTGCCGGGAGCGGCCAGGTCCTCCTCCAATGGCCGCAGCCGGGCCTGGGCCAGGCTCCTGGCCCGCTGGGCGTGGAGGACGGCGTAGCCCGCCGCCTTTATCAGCCAGCCCTTTGGGTTGGGGCTCTGTCTCAGGCTGTCTGTCTTTTCCAGGGCCAGGACGAACACGTCCTGGGCTATCTCCTGGGCCAGCTGCTTGTCCCCCAGCTTTACCCAGGCATATTGATACAGCTTAGGGTACATCTCCATGTACAGTTCTCTCAGGAAGTCCTCATCCACAGGCCCACCCCCTTCTTACAGGGAAATCATAACACATAAATATATTTTGTAAATATGTCCCCTTTTGCCCTGTTTGAAGGAATATATGTTCAGGAGATACTACAGTCAAAAGGGGGATTGCTCATGAAAAAGAAGCTATTCTGCGCCCTGGCGCTGCTGGTCCTGAGTCTGTCCCTGGCCGCCTGCTCCAAGGATGGCTCAGGTATCGGCTCCGACGCTCAGGTGACGGATGCGGCGGAGCTGTCGGAAAAAATCGTGCCGCCTGTCTACCAGCTGAAGGAGGAGCCGGCGGAGGGCGGGCTCTGGCTAAGCCACAACCTGACGGCCTGGGGCGACAAGGTATTTTACATAGGCTCCGACAGCCGGGGCTATCATGTGTGCCGCTATGAACCTGATACAGGCAACAGCCTGGAGATATATTCTTCGGCGGAGTACATCTTTTTTGACCTTAGCCTCTCCCCGGAGGGGGAGCTGTTTGTTCTGGCGGCTCCGGCCACCCAGGACGGTGACTACTCCATACTACGTCTGGATGAGGCAGGCGGGCTAATTGGGGCCTATGCTCCGGACACTTTGGGTGAGGCGGAGGCCCTGGCTCCCCGGGAATTGGAATACGCCGGGGGCAGGCTGTTCATTCTGGGCCAGGATATGCTTATTTCCCTGGAAGTGGGGGACAGTCTCAAGCCCGGCCCCTCCCTGGAGCTTGGGCCGGGAGCTCTCCTCTCCCGCAGCAGCGGCGGGGAGCTGCTGCTGGCCTATGCCAAGGGAGATGTCTATACTCTGGAGCTCTACTCCCCGGAGAATCTGGAGCTTACCGCCTCCGCCGATTTCAACATGTCCTTCATCGCACTAAGCGGCGGCCTGGAGGGGAAGATTTTTCTGGACAGCGGCAGCGCCCTGTACTGCTACGTCTTTGATACCGGAGAGCTTATCAAGCTCTTTTCCTGGAGCAGCCTTGGCATCCTCCGAGGCGGCGTGGCGGAGACGGGAGCGGGCCTGGTGTGCACCGGGCGGCTCTCCGCCAACAGCCCCTGTGCTCCCCTGCTCCTGGTGCCTGGGGAGACCGAGGCCGCCCGCTCAGTGATACGCTTTGCCACCACCGACCCGAATGGGCTGGATTCCCTTGTGCGGGAGGCAATACGGGAGTGGAATGTCCAGAACCCCGGCTGTCCCATAGAGGTGGTGGACTACTCGGTATACGGTACCCAGGACAGCAGCCTGTCGGCGGCCAAGCTTCTGGCGGACATGGTGGCCGGGGACATCCCGGACATCTACGACTTCTCCCTCTCCTCCATAGATACCATCCCCTCCTCCGCCCAGTTTGCCCGGCGGGGTCTGCTGGAGGACCTGTACCCCTATATCGACAACGACCCGGAGCTGAGCCGGGAGGACTTCATCCCCGGCATAATGTCCGCCATGGAGATAGACGGGGGGCTTTACGAGCTGGCGCCCTCCTTCTCCCTGGTGACTACCTTTGCCTCCTCCCAGGTGCTGGGGTACAATGCCGAACTCACTTACAAAGACTTAAACTTCATGGCCGCCAACAGCGAGTATTTTGACTCGGTGTTTGACAAGTACCGCGGCCGGATGTGGCTGCTGGGGAACATTCTGGACGCCTCCGGCAGCAAGCTGGTGGACTGGACCAAGGGGGAATGTTATTTTGACTCCGACTATTTCCGCAGTCTCCTGGAGACCATGAAGGCCATCCCGGAGGAGGGGGAGGAAATGCCCTCCCCCACCCTGTACAAGAGCGTGAGCATGAGCACCGGGCTTTTGTACTACGTCATCACCAACGACCTTTGGATGGCCTCCACTGCGCCCCTGGCCTACGGGGAGGACTACTGCTTCCCCGGTCTGCCGGAGCTGGGCAGCGCCATATATCCCAACTGCTGCTACGGCATATCCGCCTATTCCCAAAACAAGGAGCTTTGCTGGCAGTTCCTCAGGCAGTTTCTAACCCAGGAATACGGCTCCAGATTCTACCTCTCGCCCAGGAAGGATGCCCTGGCCCGGAGAGTGGAGGAGACCTGGACCGGCTTTGGACCGGAGGTACAGCAGTACAACCCCCAGGGCCTGGAGGCCATGGAAAAGCTCAGGGACATTGCCATGAACTGCAGCACCGTTATGCGCCACGACCCGGAGATATGGCAGATAGTCTACTCCCAGTCCCTGGCCTACTTTGCCGGGGACAAGAGCCTGGAGGAGACGGCATATCAGATACAGTCCCGGGTCAGCCTGTACATGGCTGAGCAGGGCTGAATCCGTACTATATGAGAACACCCGCCTGGACACCGCCTTAAATAAGACGGTGTCCAGGTTTACATAATTTAGATTTTGCATTCTGTCCTTGACGCCTTCGGGAACCTAATTTAAACTTAAAGCGTCGAAATTATAAACGGAAAAACAGCATAAAAACTCACCCGGAGAATTTTTAAAAGGGAGTCCCAAACATGAAAAGGATGCTGTCCCTGGTTCTGGCCCTGGCTCTGCTTTTTATACTTACGGCCTGCACTACCGGAAGCAGCAGCACTGCCGGCAACACAGCCTCAGAGGAGGACATCAGCTACATAGGCGGCGGCAAGGGCATTTTCCAATCTCAGACTCTGGACCTGCCGGGGAACCCCAGCGTCAGTTATCTGGCTTTTGCCGGCGACAGTCTCATCCTGGGCGAAGCAGCCGAGGGCGGAGACAGGCTATACAGGTTCGATATGGATTCCCAGGCCGTCTATGAGCTGGATGCGCCGGAGAGGCTGTCCATAGTCTCTATGGACTCCGGCCCGGACTTCCAGGTCTGCATCCTGAACACCGAAGCGGACGGCAGCTATTCCATATATCTGGTGAAGCCCGACGATTCCCTGGAAAAGCTGGATATACCAGACTGTCGGGCTTTGGAGGATGAACTCCCCTCCGCCCTGTTCATGACTCAGGGCGGATATCTGCTGAACACTACCGGCCATATAATAGCTCTGGACGGGGAGGGAGCTTTACTCCGTGAGTTCGACTGCGGCTCCCGCCTGCTCCAGAATTATGTGGATGTGGTTGGCAGCGGCAGCGATGAAGCCCTGGCGCTCATATCCGGTGAAAGAGGCACGGATGTCTGGGTAATGGATGAGGAACTCAGGATAGAGGCCAAATACTCCTTCCCCGAGAGCTATCTGGATTTCTACTCCGGCGACGGCAGCTATATCTATGCCCGGGACACCGGCATAATCTTCCGCCTGGATTACAGAACCGGAGAGCGTCAGGCACTGGTGGATACCGGGCTCAGCCAGATGTACGGCAGTGCTTTCCTCCCTGTATCTGAGGACTGCATATATAACAATGCCCGGGGTGTGTTGAACAAGTGGAGCCCCTGGGACGGGCAGGAGCTGGAAATACTTACTCTGGCCACTTATGGTCAGCCGATCCAGCTGTCCCGGCTTGTCTCCGCTTTCAATGACAGCAGTCCGGACTGCAAGATAGATATACTGGACTACTCGGTATATGACAATGCCGATGCCCCGGATCAGGGGCTGACCCGGCTGAATCTGGACATACTCTCAGGTAAGGGGCCGGATATTATAGAGCTCTCTGCATTTTATCCCAATTTCTATTCCTCAAAGGGTCTGCTTCAGGATTTGGGGCCCTTCCTTGAGAGCGAAGAGAATCTCGGTCTGAATGAAAGCCTGCTCCGGCTGCTTGAATACAACGGCGGCATATATGAGCTGGTGCCTGCCTACGACATTTACACTCTCTGTGGGGATGAGTCGGTAGTGGGCAGCTCCGGGAATTTGAGTCTGGAGCAGTTCTATAGGCTGGCAGATGCCTATGGTCTGCCTGCACTCCTGGGTCCCGGGATGACCCGGTCAGAGTTTATCCAATGGTATCTGGTATTTGAGAGTAGCCTTGTAGACTATGACCGGGGCAGCTGTAATTTCACCGGGTCAGACTTTGTGAAAATGCTGGAGCTTTCCGCCTCATTGCCTGAGAGTACACCGGACAATACCGAGAATCTTTTTGCTGAGCTATACACCGGCAGTTGCCTGCTGGCTCTCACCGGCATGAGCAGCGACCCGGTAGGTACTGTGGCCTATCTGGACACTATATTCAGCGGTGACGCCCGGTTCGTGGGCTTTCCCACGGCTGAGGGCAGCGGCACCGTCATAGAGCCGGTTTTGCGTCTGGGCATGGCCTCCGGTAGTGATAGTAAGGAACAGGTCTGGGACTTCTTCTCTTTTCTGCTCAGTGAAACCGTACAGACCGACAGGCAGCTCTCCCCGGGCTTTCCCGCCCTGGAGGATGCGCTGGATATCAGGATACAGGAACTGAGTGAACATTATCAGGATGGGAAAATGAAGTTATACACTTCTTATCAGGATGTCCCCATAGAGATAAGCAGTAGTCCTGCCGACGGCATAACCAGGAAAAAGCTCATATATCTCTCCCACAGCATAGACGGATTTGCCCAGCCGGATCAAGCAATCCTGGACATCGTGCTCTTTGAGATTGAAGCCTTTTATTCCGGGGCCGCTACGGCCCGGGAGGCAGCAGAGCGGATACAGTCCAGAGCAGGCATATATCTCTCGGAACAATACG
>OLRA01000947.1_pt1 | contig 36585 bp, 26 predicted proteins | sample 1673011 | NCBI WGS metagenome assembly OLRA01 (sample SAMEA3136746, study PRJEB25190) | human gut metagenome | reverse complement strand
CGTACCGGCCCGAAGTCCCTCGGCCGCAGACCACGAAAGGGCTTGTCTACTACAAGGTCAGAAAAAATCCAAAGGCCCCGAATCGCCAACTCAGCGGTCTGGCGCCTTGAATTATCCTTGTTTCTACAAAATCAAAGTGTCAAAGACAGGAAGTTAATCAAATAATCATTAGCATAGACTGTAACAATCTTGTCAGGCACAATGCCTTTTGCGTGGTGCGGCTTCCCGTCCATGCAACGCATTCGCATGCCCGTCATTGTGAATGGAAACAATGGAAGATTGAATAGTGTCATATCACCAGTTGTTCCTGCTGTTGTTTGACCAATGATTTCTCCCAGACCATACTGACGGACTATCATTAAAATTGTCTCTCCCCAACTTACAGTACTGGCATCACATAAAAAAGTGACAGGCAAGTCAATGTGAGGTGATTTTGCTGTAAGAGTCTCAGCTCCGGTGCGCCACGTTATATTTTTCTGGAAAGGGAAACAATTAATCGGGACTTCAGTCGAGGGAGTCTTGACATCAGAAACAATTAGATGTGCAAGTACATCTTCAAATTGAAGCGAAGGCAGGCCGCGCAAGTCAAAACAAAGTCCTTTGACATCCGGAGCCAACTCTGATAAAACTCTTTTTTCATTTACATCGGACGATGCAGCATCAATATAGAGAATGCTGTTATCATATTTTTGAACTGATGGCTTTGTTTGTTGCGAAAACGAAGGTTCTTCTGGAAGCCTTGCATAGAGAGTATCCAATCGAGTATCTCCAGAAAGGCCACTACTTTCAACGATAAACGGTGTGTTGTATTCTGAAGCACAGAAAAGTTTCCCCGCGGCAATCTGGTCGCGATGCGCATCTGTTGCGGCATTGGTAATCATCCTGCAATTATACATATGTGCAGAAGCTGGCTGAGAATTAATGCTGTTGCACACACGCCAAGGTTCATCCACGTCATTTCTTTTCCGTATAAGCAATGTGTCGTTCACCAGTTTAGTTTCAACAGCTGCATAAAATTCAGGCAGATATGTCGATTGCATTCCGGAAATAACCATATTGTTACGCACAAAAAGATGTCCGTCCTTTATCGGATTAAAAAATCGGCAAATACAATTATACCATTCAAGAACCGATTCAAAAGAATTAACGGTCTTCATCTGGACAGCCTCTTGCATATAGTTCTTCAGATGACAATCCCAATCAAGCTCATCCTCTTCATAATAAGGGTAGAAATGACGAATAATATTCCACCGTACAGTCAGGTCGGCAACCCTGACAGCTTTATCTGACAGCAACCCGAAAATTACGCTGCGTCTTTTCGGCAAAGATTTATCCTCACTTTTATGACCATCCCAATATTTCCTAGCATCTTTAAGTAAACGCTCGGTTGCCTTGCTGTCAAACATTTCCTTCTGCAAAGAATGCTGGATATTCAGATATTTATCTTCGGACACCTCGTAGCTGTAATATTGCCCGTCAACAGGTACGATGGCAGAATTTGAAGAGTCATTGGAAACAGAAAGTTTCTTGTAATATGGTCTATATTTGGCAAGTCCAGGTGAAAGCACTTTTGCAAGAAAAGGAATGTCTAATTCTCCGGAACCGCTGTAATAATAATAGTTGAAAGGACTGTTATTGTAGAAGGCAGCGCCTTCTTTACTGGTATCCGGAACAACCGAGAAAAACAATGAGGGGGCAAGAGGTTTGAATACCGCCTCCAGCGATTGTGTCTCGGCTCTATTTGCGAGCAGCGCGCAGACTTTCGTCCAATCGCTCTCGGACCATTTCTGAGCATATGGATTCGGAGAAAAATACCGGACGATACCGTACACGCGAGCGAATTCGACATAATGGGATACATCCGCAGCCATCACATTGCTAATGGATGCATATATGCAAATAGACAGCAAGATTAGATTCTTTTTCATTACATATTGTTTTACTACTGTCCAGAGAAAATTTCTCCGGACAGTAGTGTTTAAAGATACTTATTTTCTACTTGTTAACATTCTATTTATGTGTCTGTAATAGCAAAATTCAATAAAATTCTCTGTAGTAATGAATATCTATCACTATAGGCATATCATGGTGGCTAATACACCAGGTAAGTTAAATATAATATGTGCTACAACACATGCAAAAAAACCTATGTTCACTCGTATATATGTTATTACGCATCCACCAAGAAACGGCCATACGGATAAACATAAGGCGTACGGAAATAACTCTATACTTAACTCTGTAAAGGCTGTCAAATGTAACAAGCCGAATAAAAGTGCATTTATCCAAATAAACCTCACAAAATATTTAGAGATGAATATTTCCCACATGTCGCTACCAGTAAAACGATATAGTGATATTGCTGTTAATACTCCAAATCCTAATAACAGAAATATAAGAAGAAAATCTTTCTGTATAAAATACCAAACTATGATGGCGGGTAGGAGACCTACCCATAGGAAGAAAATTTCCCGTTTGGAAGAAAGGCCTAATCGAAATATCAATTCTTCACATAGGGGAGCCGTGACAAGAACTGATAGCAGAAAATGCAAGTTGTCATTACTCTTTTTTAGGTATGTAGGATCTCCCCCAAAATTTGTCATTGTCTCAGGATTTAATCCTATGCAATTGTATATGAACACGCAGAAAGTTAGTAGCATACTAAAAATAATTATACTACAAAGATAAAACAATGAAGCATATCCGATTATCCATAATTTTGAATGATAAAGATAATCCTCGGTTCTATTAAGAATGAATTTTGGGGTTTTCATTTTTTTTGAGGTTAATATTACTTTTGGTGGCATTTGATACGCTAGTCAGATTATTTTGGTAATTATAATTTTTCTAAAAACGCGCTTTTTTAGAAACATTGAAGATGCCATCATATTCCAGCCAGAGACATCGTTTCGCACTCAAATTGTCGATTTGGAAAACGAAGACAAAAAATCTGCCTGATTGCCCTCGTTATCTCAAACTTTTTTCCAATGCCAGAATCAAATTGAAAATACCGGATGAGGGATTGTTAAGATTTTTCAACCTCCGCGCTCGTTCTGTCGCTTCAATTCGATTCTTCCACAAGAAAGCCTTTTGAGTGTCCGTCAATGCCGCCTTTTCATAACCCGCCCAGCAATCGTCTATTTCCAACAATTCGCTATAGGCTTCTTCAGTTGAAATTTTTGTCCTCCAATCCTTTCCATGGAGAAGAAACCAAAACTCAATGGCCGGATTGCTGAGCAATTTGTACGCCCTACAGTCTTTTATTCTTTCATTGACGGCAGGTACGTCCATATCATACATGAGAAAGACGAGAATCTTGTCGGTCTTCGATATTTTCAATTCCTTCTTCCTTACATCAATCAATCTCTGCGAAATACTATCTCCCTCTATCTTAGGGACAATCCTGATCGGAGAACGATATGCCTGTTTAAGATAATCCAGATAAGCCTCCTCCGTTTCTCCCTCGCAGAATATCAGGAACACAGGCTTCATCGTTCGTGACGGAGATGCCGTACGTTGCTTTGCCATAATCAGTCCTCCAGAAGTTGCTTCAAGTTCATGACAGTTGAATCTACAAACGGAACCGCATCAAAACGCCCCTGGATGTATCCTTTCTCAGCATCCATATTGTCTCTGAAATCCTTATAATCATACAGAGAATAGACCTCAGTCGATCCGTCATCCAATTTATTGACGAATACGACCTGATCTTTCCTCAGTCGTTTCATGTCAATCAGATTCGTATTATGCGACGTGAACAACAGTTGGGAATTTTCAGATGCATGAATAAGGTCAATGATAAAATCCGCCAGACGTGTATGAAGCCCCATGTCAAACTCATCCATCATCAAAGATTTACCATTCCTGACAACGTCAAGAAGTCTCAAAAGAATCTGGAACAACTTTCTCGTGCCATTGGACTCCTCGACATCAAGGTCAAAAACGACATTCGGAGCCCTTTTGTGTATCGTCTGAAACCTGAGGATGTCGATCATTCTAAAATTCAATTCCGGAGAGGCAGGGGAGGACATGATTGGCGCCGGAACTTGTTCGTGCCTGACCTTTATGTCGCAAATGTCAGTGTCACAGATGGATAGTGCTTTTAATATGACTTTCTTATATGCATTGAAATTTTCTTCTACAGAGACACTGTTCAAATCAACAAGTCCCAGAAGAAAAGTATTCAGAAAGTATCTGTACAATTCCTGAGGCAATTCACGGTTCATTGAACTGGCCCTGCTGAGGAATAGATTCTTTTTTCCGGTATTGATTGCAACATCCTTAGGTTTCACAATTATACCTGGAGAGAACGAGTACACTTCTTCCGCATTCTCGTCGCGAGTGAATACTTTTGCCCGCTTTCCATTGGGATAGTAGTACAGGCTCTCCCGAAGCACTTCGGTTCTGGTCAATGCAAAAGAATACTCATACTCAACCCCGGAGCAAACGAAATCGATAAGGAACTCACTTGGCTTTGCGTCATATCCATCGAATTTGAACGGCATAAAATTGAACACCGTACCTTCATTGTTCAGGTGAGACTCAAGAACCATCCTGCAGCAAAAATTGATTGCCTTGAGGATGTTTGATTTTCCGGACGCATTAGGTCCAAAGAGCCCGATGGTCTTCAATACTTTCGTCCCATTCCAGTCAATAACATTGTAGGATAAATCTCTTGCCTGTCTGCAGTTGCTCTTAGCCGCTATAAAGTCAAGAAATATCCTGTTCTTTATGGAGAAAAAGTTCTCTAATTCGATTTTAAGCAGCATAATTACCCCGATTTTGTAAATTTTCTACAAATTTAAGGACTTAATCGCATTTATAAAAGCATTTGTAAAAAATTCTGCTTCCAAATCTACTGCGAGTTTATGGGACATGATGCTTTTGACATATCCATCCTCTGGTTAGAATGACAACCAAACATCCGCGATTGATTCCTATTGTGCTGCAATATCTTGGCCGACAACAATTGGCATGTCTATTAAATTAAAGAAGCCAGAAAAATCGCGAAACTGAAAACACGATAGTCCTTGAACTCCCGGCGGAAAATCCGTGAAGCCTTATATATCTCAAAGTGAACGGTAGTTTCAGGCATCTTGAACATTTCTGCGAGTTCCTTATATGACTTCTTGTCTATACGTCTGGCCATGAACACTTCATAAGTAAGTTCAGGCATCTGTTTCCGGCATTTTTCCAGCAAGTCCAGAATATCAATCTTGACCTCCCTGCAGCCAGAAGAAGATAATCTCTCAATATCCGCATCCATCCAGGCACACCGACTGTCTAACTGCTCAAAACCACACTCCCTCCTTTTTTTCTTGAGGTAGTTCAGGCACCTGTTCTTGATAACTGTCGCGAAAAAAGTCTTAGGGCTATGCACATATTGGCTGTCTTTGGACAGCATCAACTGAAACAGACATTGGGAAACCATTTCCTCAGCGACAACCGTGTCTTTTACATAACTGTCCGCAATGCAGATATAACGTTTCTTCTCATTGAACAATGAAAGAATCTCCTCTTGGGTTATAATATGCTTATCAGTTATAGGCACAGCTCAATTGACTATCTATCTTCGAATTCTCTACGAAGATAACTATATTTTTCTAAAAACTCATATTCACATCAGTAAACAAAAAACATGGCAATTTATATCGTTTTAAAAAAAAAGTTGATTTTTTTGCTAGCAAAACCACCACTCCGATTGTCTAGATAATATAACACGGAAAACGACAACAACTATGATACAAAAAAAGAAATGCAGCAAGGTCGATGCAGACCTGCTTTTCAGGTTTTTCAACAATGACACTAGCAAAGAGGAAGAATCCTCCATTTGTGAATGGCTGGATGAAAACGACGAGCACAAGGAGACATATAACAACGCAAGGGAACTTCATGAAGCGTTCCTGTTGAGCGCACCAATTGAGTTGCTCAATGGAGACATTCCAGAAGCCACCAAAAAGAAGAGACGCACTAACCGCTTCATATGGATAGCAGCCGGAAATGTTGCAGCGGTCCTTTTGTTCTGCCTCATCAGTTTCCATATGTTCAATGCCAAATATGAGACCAGACTGGAAAACACCCTGGCGAGCATATCGGTGCCTGCCGGCAAAAGTATGGACTACACATTTGCAGACGGGACTACCATAAGACTGAACTCAGGAGCAAAACTCACTTATCCGATGACGTTCGCCAAGGATAGACGGGAAGTGCACCTCGAAGGAGAGGCATATTTTGAGGTATCACATAACGCAGAGAAACCCTTCATCGTAAAGACTTTCGCATCTGACATCGAGGTGCTGGGAACTGAGTTCAACGTGAATGCCGACTCGGAGACCGGAGAATTCTCAGCAACTCTTATTAAAGGCTCGATACGACTATCAAATACACTTCAGCCTGGGGAACAAATCGTTATGCACCCGAACGAGAAAGTAACCATAACTGACAGACATCTTGTCCTTTCCAAACAGGAATCTGATGATGACATCATCTGGACAAAAGGATTCATTGACATCAGCGGGCTGGACTTCGGGCAGTTGGTGAAGAAATTCGAGAATGCGTTTGGTGTCAATATCGTTCTTGATCACAAGATAACTTCTGGGCCTATTTTTGACAACGGCAAATTACGCATCAGTGACGGCATTGACAATGCTCTCGGAACAATAAGAAAAGGCGGTATCGACTTCACATACTATAAAGACAGCAAGACGAATACAATCTATCTGAGATAGATAACCGCAACGAAAAGAAAAAACCACATATATCAATGATCATGACATAACACGGCATATAGAACCACACGGCACAACAAAGCCTGCGGGTGATCAGCTCCGCAGGCAAAGCAACAAGCCACATTAATACACAGGACTTATTACCAATAATTACACAAAAGTATGAATAAACTCAGTATTCTGCAACACGGCAGAGTGTTCTGTCTTATTCTGTTGTCGTTCCTTGCTGTCAATCTTGAAGCAAGAGCGCAGAACACTGCAAGAATAACGCTGGAACTTAAAAATATCGCTCTAAAGAAAGCATTGGCTGAAATTGAAGAACAATCAAGCTACCTGTTTTTCAATCAAGGAGTGGACTTGTCACTGACAGTAAGCGTTTCCGTGAAAAATGAGACAATAGAAAACACCTGCAAAACACTTTTCACACCGTTTGGCGTCCGATACAAGATTGACGGAACCCAAATCTACATCTCAAAAATCAAGAAAATGACGTTGAGCGGAACCGTGCTTGATGCATCCGGGCTACCTGTTCCTGGAGCGACAGTCGTGGAGCACGGCACGTCCAACGGCACGATGACCGATCTTGACGGAAAGTTCTCCCTGACTGTGGTCGGTAATGACGGTGTCCTTGACATCAACTGTCTGGGATACGAAACCAAAAGCATCACTGTCGGCACACGTACCGTATTCAGTATCGTGCTCCAAGAAGAAAGTGTAGCCTTGGAAGGTACTGTAGTCACCGCCCTTGGCATACGCCGCGACCAGAAGGCCCTGAGTTACAATGTCCAGGAGGTCAATGCCGAACTGCTTACATCTGTAAAGGATGCCAATTTCATCAACTCCCTTGCAGGAAAGGTGGCCGGTGTTGCCATCAACACATCCTCATCAGGAGTAGGCGGAGCATCAAAGGTGGTACTTCGTGGAAACAAGTCCATCAGCCAGTCGTCCAATGCCCTCTATGTCATTGATGGCGTTCCGATGTACAATTTCGGTGGTGGCGGCGGAACAGAATTCGACTCCAAAGGAGCCACAGAGTCCATCGCCGACCTTAACCCAGAGGATATCCAGAGCATCTCCGTCCTCACCGGTGCTGCTGCAGCCGCACTTTACGGGTCGCAGGCTGCAAACGGCGCTGTTATGATAACTACAAAGAAAGGAGAATCAGGAAAATTAAAGGCCTCCTTTTCAAGCAATACCGAATTTCTTGACCCATTCATCCTACCTGAGTTTCAGACAAGTTACGGAACAGGACTTAACGGAACCTCCGGATCCAGCGGAATTTACAGCTGGGGCTCATATATTCCCGAAGAATCACGCTATAACTACTCCCCACAAAAATATTTTAAAACGGGACACACGTACACCAATGCCTTCTCCATCAGCGGAGGCACCGACCGCAACCAGACCTACTTCTCTGCTGCGGCCGTCAACTCCGACGGAATAATCCCGAACAATAAATACGACCGTTACAATTTCACATTCAGGAACACAAGTTATTTTCTTAAAGATCGACTCAGACTTGACGCCTCTGCGAGCTACATCATCCAGAAAGACCAGAACATGACCAATCAGGGAGTCTATTCCAATCCTCTGGTGCCAGCATACCTTTTTCCCCGAGGAAATGATTTTGATGTCTATCGCAGTTTCGAGCGATACAATTCGGGAACAAAATTGATGGAACAATTCTGGAACGAAGACCTTGTCGGAGATCTGCGCATGCAGAACCCCTATTGGATAAACTACCGAAATCTCCGCAACAACGACAAAAAGCGTTATATGCTCTCGATTTCGGCAAACTATGACATCCTTGACTTCCTGAGCGTTTCAGGCCGAGTTCGCATTGACAACGCAAACAACCTCTTCACACAAAAATTGTTTGCTTCATCCAACGCGACTATCACCGAAGGAGGAAAGAACGGCCATTACACCGAGGCCCGCACCAACGACACGCAAACCTATGCCGACTTAATGGTCAATATCGACAAAACTTTCGCGCAGGAGTATAGCATTGTAGCAAACATCGGAGCATCAATTAATTACATTGCTTCCGACGAACTGCGCTATGGAGGCCCAATCCAAGACAACGGACTTGCGAATGTTTTCAATGTCTTTGACCTTGACGATGTAAAGAAACGCGCAACAAAAAGCGGATGGCATGACGAGACACAGTCAGTTTTCGGAAGCTTGGAGTTCGGCTGGAAGAAATCCCTTTTTCTGACCGTCACCGGGCGTAACGACTGGGCATCCCAGCTCGCCGGTTCCAATCAGTCATCCTTCTTCTATCCTTCCGCAGGTCTTTCCTGGGTGCCTACGGGCCTATGGGATATGGGAGCACTCGGCTACCTCAAATTCAGAGGTTCGGTCGCATCCGTAGGTATGCCTTTCCCTCGCTTCCTCACGATGCCGACCTACGAATATGACGCGACCAACAAAATCTGGAAGGACAAGACACATTACCCGATCGGAGACCTCAAACCAGAAAGAACACTCACATATGAACTTGGTCTTGAGGCAAAACTCTGGCAGGATTTGAGCCTGAACTTATCATGGTATCTTGCAGACACCTATAACCAGACATTCGACCCACAGCTTCCTCCATCTTCCGGCTACACCACCATCTATCTTCAGAGCGGTAGTGTACGTAACATCGGAGTCGAGGCAAGCTTTGGCTACAACCACAGTTGGCGCAGTTTTACTTGGGACAGCAACTTCACATTCAGCTGGAACAAAAATGAAATCACATCACTCGCGGACAATGCCATAAACCCGATTACTGGAGAATCGTTGAATCTAGACAGGCTTGAAATCAAAGGACTCGGGAAGGCGAAATACATACTCAAAAAAGGTGGTACTTTAGGCGACCTCTATACGACTTCGCGACTAAAGCATAATGAGAAAGGCTTCATCGATATAGATGATGCCGGACAAGTTAGCGTTTTAGATTCAGGAAGCGAGATATTCCTCGGAACTGTTTTCCCAAAATACAACCTCGCATGGCGTAATGACTTGAGTTATAAGGGACTGCATTTGGGATTCCTGCTCAGTGGAAGAATCGGGGGCATAGTTTACTCCGCCACACAGGCAAACCTAGACTTCTACGGAGTCTCTAAATCTTCTGCAGCATTCCGCGATGCAGGAGGGGTCATCGTCAATGGCAGAGAGTCGGTTGATTCTCAGAATTGGTTCCAGATAATCGGTTCCCAAAGCGGATTACCGCAGTATTACACCTTCTCCGCTACAAACTTCCGCCTGCAAGAACTCTCCTTCGGTTACACTCTACCGGGCAAATGGTTCAAAGACAAATACTTCCTCACCATTTCCGCCGTAGGACACAACCTCCTGATGATATACTGCAAGGCTCCATTCGACCCGGAGGCAATCGCCTCCACCGGCAACAATTATCAGGGAATTGACTACTTCATGATGCCATCACTACGCAGTATGGGTGTAAACTTTAAGCTCGAATTCTAAAAACCATGACAATTATGAAACATAAAAAAATATTTCTGTTGAGTTTGCTTGCACTCGCTTCCTGCACTGATCGTTTTGAATATCTCAACACGAATCCGAATCAGGTAAGCCAAGAGCAGATGCAGGCAAATAACTACATAGTCGGAACCAAAGTGGTGGCGCTGCAAAGCCTTGTCATTCCTGTTCAGGAGCATCAATACCAGTTCCAAGAAAGCCTCATGGGCAATCCGTTCGTCGGATATATGGGTTCGACCGTTGACACATGGCAGGCCCGTTGGGAAACCTTTAACCCGAGCGGAGACTGGAGACGCACAACATTCACCGATGTGATGACCAACTTTTATGCTCCATATCGCGGCATACTCAACGGTACCGAAGACGACGTGGCCATTGCCTTTGCGAACCTTTTCCGTGTCGCCGTGATGCAAAGACTCACCGACGCCTACGGCCCCATCCCGTACAGCAATGTCCTGGCAACTGAAAAAGTAACAGTAAAATATGACTCCCAGCAGGATGTCTACAACGCGATGTTCAAAGAACTTGATGAGGCAATCAAAGCATTATCAAACAACCTAGGCACTCCGTCTTCATCATGGGAAAAGTATGACAGGGTCTATAATGGCGATATTTCCAAATGGCTTAAATATGCAAACTCCCTAAAACTAAGAATGGCAATGAGAGTGAGTTATGTCGCCCCTGAGTTGTCTCGGAAAAAAGCATCTGAAGCCATAGCCTCCGGTGAACTTATCCTCACGAACGCGGACAATGCCTATATTCACCCAGTGGAAAACAAACTAGCCCTAATCTGCAACGGCTGGAAGGACCACCGTGCGGCAGCAGACATAATCTGTTATCTCAACGGCTGGAAAGACCCCCGTATCGGGAAAATGTTCCTTAAAAACAAACCGGAAGCGGAAAATGATGAAGACCGTAAATATGTCGGCCTGCGCATTGGTTCGACTGTTTCGAAAAAGTCCGATTTCGTTGAAAGTTATTCCAATATGGCGGTAAGCGAATCCGACCCTCTGTTGTGGATGAACGCTGCCGAAGTCTCTTTCCTCCTTTCGGAATATGAACTCCGTTTCTCGAAAGACGAATCAAAGGCTAAAGAATATTACGAAAACGGCGTAAAACTATCCTTTGAAGAGCGTGATGTAACCGGGGACAAGGACTATCTCTCAAATGTCAGCGACACCCCTGAACTCTACATCGACCCGCTCGGATTCTACAACGCCGAGAAGAAAATGAGCGAGTGCAAAGTGGCGTGGGAAACCGTCTCCGACGAAGAGGGACATCTCGAACAAATCATCACCCAGAAATGGATTGCCATCTTCCCGCTCGGCAATGAAGCTTGGGCGGAATACCGCAGGACGGGCTATCCTAAGCTTCTGCCGGCTGTGCAGAACCTCGGACCCGACAAACTCGACCTTGACCATCATGCCAGACGGCTCGTTTATCCTGTGGAAGAATATACATCCAACGGGGTCAACCTCAGTGAGGCCATATCCATACTTGAAAGCGAATCGTCTTCTGGAGGCGGCGACGCAATGTCCACCCGTCTTTGGTGGGATGTTAAACCTTATTAACGCAAGATTATGATGAAATCAAAGACAATAATAATCCCAATCCTTGCACTTCTCCTGCTTGCAGGATGTTCGAAATGGAACACGACGGAGCCTGTGGGCACTGACACCAGTCATCCTTGGGACCGCGACCCTCAATTGTGGGAAGAATATTGGGAGAGCCTCCGCGCCTACAAGCAGCGCAAGCACAGTCTCGTCTATGTCCGTTTCGACAATGCGGCAGAAAAACCGGGTAGCGAAAAGAACTTTATGCGCTGCCTTCCGGACTCGCTCGACTTTGTTTCGCTGACCAATGCCGGGAATTTCTCCGCCTATGACGCTGAAGATATGCAGTGGATGCGAAAAGTGGGGACCAAGGTCCTCTATCAGATAGACCTTTCCAAAGAAGTCGATTTCGGCAATGCGATAAAGATTGCCAAGGACAATTCTCTGGATGGCTTTTCGATTGTCGGGGGCATCAAATCCGGCGGCGACAAAATTTCCGCTGCCCTGTCAAAGCTCCACGGCAACGGACTACTTGTCCTCGAAGGCTATCCGGCCATTCTGACGGAAGAAGAAATCGGCAAAATCGATCTGTTTGTCCTGCCATCCGAAAGGGCCGTGAACTCATACTCCTTGAGCAATCTGATTCAGGATGCGTTGGAATGCGGGGTGTCGAGAGATAAAATCCTCCTTGCAGCCTCTTTCGGCGGCAGTTGGTACGACGAATCCAATGCCGAAAAGCCTATAGTTCCGTCAATGGCGGAGAATGTAATCAAGTTCGGACCTCTCGCAGGACTTGCCCTCTACGACATAATGTCGGACTACTACCACTACGATGGTAACTGGCTAAGTTTAAGAACAACTATTTCAAGACTCAACCCATAACAAGATGAAACACAGAACTATAATACTTATGCTGCTTTTGGCTGCCACTTCCTGCGACCGCTTCTCGGTGGCTGACAGAGTCTTCGACAACTCGGTCTATCTTGACGTGAGCGCATTTGACCGCATCCAGACAGCTACATTCAGCAACACGGTGGATGTTGCTGTGAAGGAACTTTCGGTAAAGCTTTCCTACCCGGCCGACAAAGACATAAGCGCCACAATCTCCGTGGACGAGAGTCTTGTTCCCGAGTACAACAGCAGATATGGCACGGACTATCAGATGCTTCCTGCCGCTTTCCTTGATTTTGACGGGAAAACAGTCACAATCAGTGCCGGCAAAGTCAGCTCTGAAAAAGTCGTCATCGGTTTCAAAAATCTGATGGGAGAAGGAGACGCGCAGACCGGAGCGATGGAAATCGACAAGACCTGGCTGCTCCCCGTCACTCTTCATTCCGACGACATCGAAATTATGAAAAGTTCGGCAACCGCCTACTATCTGGTGAAACGTTCCTCGGCCATCACCGTAGCAGTCCAGCTGACTGACGACTTCATTTGTTTCCCTCGTCTTGACGACCCTGCCGAAACTGAATTGAAAGCCGTCTATAACGACCTCACTGCCGTGACATACGAAGCCCTTGTTTACATCGACAAATACGACACGGACAATGTGAGCATTTCCACCATTATGGGCGTGGAACAATATCTTCTGCTCCGTATCGGTGACGCGAATTTCGAACGTCAGCAACTCCAGTTCGACGGCTCCGGAAGCGGCACCCAGTTCGGAAAGATTCCGTCCAAATCTGATGCGTCCAAAAAGCTTTCCACCGGGCAATGGTACCACGTCGCCACCACTTACGACCAGGCCACCCGCATCGCCCGCATCTACCTCAACGGAAAACTGCTCGACGAGGCCAAAGATGTCGGTGTTGCAGGCTCAAGTTCGGAAAACCGCATCAGGCTCGCTCCTCGTGTCACCGAGAACGGAAAAGCCGGAGAGGGCTACTGCTTCCTCGTGGGTAATTCCTACAACCCCAACCGTTCGCTGCAAGGCAAAATTGCCGAAATCCGGGTTTGGAGAACTGCCCGCAGCGGACAGGAAATATGGAACAATATGTACCGTATCGATGCGCCTGAATCCCAGGAAGACCTCATAGGCTATTGGAAGTGTAACGACGGCAAGGGCGACACTGTCACCGACTATTCCCGATACAAGAATCACGGAAAATTCTGTGCCAAGGAGCAGTGGCAGATTACCACAGGAATATCCGTGGACAAAAAAGAACCCGAATGGGCGACAAATGTAGAAATACCTGAAATCAACAAATAGGAGGAATTGAGTATGAAAAAGAAAGATTGTCTCATTTTTGGAAATCACCGTCTCAGGAAGCAATTCCTTCCAATAATGCTCACGGCGGGCATCTTCCTTGCCTGCTCGGATCTCACCATCAGCGATAATGATGAAGGCAGACATCCGGAGAAGGGAATCCCCCGTGCGTCCCTCTGCGCTGAAAGGACAATTGGGAAAAGCATCACAATGCAACTTACTCTCGGAGAGTCGGCGGCTACCTCTGTGGCGGAATTCTATCTCCGCTCCAACTTGCCATTCGATCAAGGCGGCACAGTATGGCTTGAATTCTCGGGAGATAAGTTCGTCAGGGAGTATTCCGAATCGACAGGAGTGGAATACAAGCTTCTTCCGGCAGCTTTCTATAAATTCAAGCTCGGCAATTCGATTGAACTTTCTGCGGGAACAGTCGAATCTGAGCGTAATACACTGACAGTCAGCACAAAGGATATGTTCGGAAACGTCATTGCGCCCGGGCGTTACCTCCTTCCTGTTGTCGGAAACGCCGGCTCTGTTTGCGAACTTGACGGCAACTCCATCCTTATCGACCTTACTGTCCGCAAGCCATACACCGACCCTGACGGATACGAACTCTATAAGGGAAAGGATATGATGACTGTCTTTTATGTAAATACCTCAATGTTCGACCCGAGGCTTGCGAACGATATGGTGATAGAGACCGGTTGGGAAAGCGACTCTCCGAAATACGGCATTGGCAACATCGTCAATCTGCGTGTAGCATCCGTCAGTCTTGACGAGACAAGCGGACGGGTTTCCGCTCTTCCAAGCAACGACCTGCGCTTCATCCTCGAACACTACACGCAGCGTGTGCTCCCTGTGCAGGAAAGCGGGCGAAAGGTCTGCATCTGCATTGAAAGCGGAGGCAAAGGCGCAGGGTTCTGCAACTTCACCGACGAACAGATTGCCGATTTCACCGCCTCAGTCAAGAGGATGGTGGACAAATACGGTCTTGACGGCATCAATCTCTGGGACCGGGGCACCGGTTACGACAAAGAAGACGGCACGGAAATGAACACCACTTCCTACCCGAAGCTCATCCGCGCACTTCGCCAGGCTCTCGGGAATCAGAAAATCCTGACGGTGGTGGACTATCGTGAACCCACTGCATATTTTGACGATGTTCAGAAAACCGGAGGCATCGCCGTCGGAGACTACATCGACTACGCTTGGCACGGCTACAACAATCCGAATGAACTCCTGCAGGTTGTGGACCCTTGGGCGGAAGACAAGCCCTACCATTCCAAGAAATACCGGGGAACTAAAATCGCCGGGCTGGACCACACAAGATATGGCTGCATCCATTGGGCTCCGCGCAAGAGCGAAGAAGGCTTTGACCTTGAACCGAAGCAATGGTGTGAAGACAACCGTCAGAATGCTCTGTTCGTATTTTATGATATTGAGTCCATTCTCCAACACGGTGGAGCTGATGGCGGTTCTTTCTTTCCGGGAACTTTCTTGAGAAATGCTTATAATTTTAAATATCAGCAGGAAATGTCAAGATTGACAAATATGGAGGGTTCAGGAACTTCGTTACAATACGGGAAATGGTTGAAAAACTGGTGAGTTTTTACGAGATATAACGACACTAATAGTGTCTTTTTATTCCAAATTATTAACTACATAATTATCTAAAAAATGAAAAGTATTTTTAGATTAGCGGCCTACTCGGCTGTTCTGGTGAGCATCTTTGCTTGCAACAAGATCAGTGAACCTCAAGCTGTTGAGGTTAGTACTTCTCTTCCTCCGATTACTAAAACTATCGGAGATAAAACTCCGGTGATGGCGGTTTATGTCGAAACAAATGATGTCAATCCACTCAATGCCGGAGACTATTACTTTACTGATGATTCTAAAAAATTTATCGACATTTTGGAACTCTTTGCCGCGAACATCCACAAAGAAACTGTGAATGGACAGGTTCGTCCGACGCTTTATCTCAATGATAAACTAACCAATGTTCTTGAAAATGGTGGAGTTGCAACATATGTAAGTCCATTGCAAACTATGGGGATCAGTGTGCTCCTCACGATTCTTGGAGACCATCAAGGAATAGGAGTCGCCAATATGAATGAAACTCAGGCAGACTAATTCGGAACTATTTTGGCTGCGGTGGTTAAGCATTATGGACTTGATGGAATCGGTTTTGACGATGAGTATGCGGATTATACTCCGGGGACAGTGAATAATACATCCTATAGTCAGATTATTACGAAACTTCATCAGTTGATGCCAACCGGAAAACTTATTACGGTTTTTGATTGGGGATATACAAACACAATCAACTCTACAGCAGCGTCTTACATTGACAATGCTTACCACGGCTATTTCAATAGTTATAGGACAAATAGTAATATTACTGGAATGAATAAGGAGAGGTGGTCACCGGTTTCGTTCAATCTTGGCAATTATATTTCGCCAACCACTGCACAAAACTATGCTTCAAGAGCAAAAAATGAAGGTTATGGAGCTATGATGGATTTCAATCTCAGAACTCGAAATGATAGGGATGCGCTTCCGGTATTCCAGGCGTTTTCAAATGGAGCATACGGTGGAAGAACAGTTTCTTGTAGCAATGGTAACAGAACTCGCGATGCGGTTATTGTTCCAGGGGGGTTCACCATTACCTATGACACAGCTCTCACTTGGCTTGCTGAATAGTTGATTTTTCCAGATTCCGACTCCGACCGGACGGTCGGGGACGGGCCGGAGTCGTAATTAGAAAATATTTAGATTATGAAGACTTTATTTAAAGCATTATTTACGGCTGTTTTTGCATCCCTGCTTTTTGTCGCTTGTGAAAAATACGACGACAGCCAGTTGTCCGGACGTGTGAATGGACTTGAAACTCGCGTTGATAAGCTCGAAAAACTTGTTGAAGATTTGAATACCAATGTTGCTTCTATAACTAAATTGGTGAAAGCGTTCCAGGAAGAGAGTAGGATTGAGCGTATCGAACAAATAGAAGGCGGTTACAAGATTGTCCTTGCAGACGGAAAGGGAGAGATGACCATCAAGAACGGAGAAAAACCTGTTATCGGTGTTGAACTTGACGAAAGCACCGGTGTGTGTTATTGGACTGTTGACGGCAAACGTATGCTTGTTGACGGCAAGGATGTGCCGGCAACGATGACTCCTGAGATAAAGGTTGAAGGCGGCAGTTTCTGGTTCCGTGTAAACGGTGGAGAATGGGCGAAAGTCGCAGGCTCAGACTCGGGTGTCGGCCTTATCAAGAATGTGGTCGAAAGTGAGGAAAGCGTTACTTTCGTTCTTTCGGAAGGCGGAGAAATCGTGATTCCTAAGGTTCAGACATTTAGGCTTAATATTGCACTTTCTGAAACAGGTATTGTTCCTTGGGGCTTTGTAAGTATTCCATATACAATCACAGCTGGTGATGCTGAAACCAAGGTTGTGGCCTTTATAGGCGATGGTTTGACAGCTTCTGTTTTAGGCAATTATCAAAGTGGTGAAATCAGCGTATCTGCTGCTGAGACTGTTCCTGCAAACACCAATATGGTTGTAATGGCTGTCAATGGAAAAGGTGTCCAGTCATCCAAAATCATAACTTTTGAGAAAGGTGTGTTCAATACGGTGAAAGATACTTATACTATCGGTGCACAAGGTGGTAAAGTTGATGTTGTAGTGGAGACAAATCTTAGTTACGAGGTGATGATAGATCCTTCGGCAATGAGTTGGTTGAAATATGAGCAGGAAACAAAGGCTGCGCATAAGGAACATATTACTCTTATTGCGGATGAGTATGTTGGAGGGTCTGCGCCACGTGTAGCTCCTGTAATGATAATGTATGGCGGCGGAGGCGATATGCAGACTATCACCGTTACTCAGTTGCATACAGTTGTTATAGAGGGCGGTAGGGCAGATTTTGAAAACTTTACCAATACCAACTTTGGAAGTATTGCTCCGATAGAAGATGAGACAACAGGAGGTTGGAAGTTAAAGAATGGCTATATGTGCTCTGTTGGCGCTGTTCAGCCGGCTGCAGAAAACAAATTCCCTGCATTAAAAGGTCTCACCAGTGTAACAGGTTCTTTGACCTCGCCTGTCATAAAAGGAGGTTGTGGGACATTGACAGTTGTTATGGCAGGAGACAAATTAGAGAGTTTCGTGCCTAATGGAATAAAGGTCAATGTTGAAATTATCCAGAATGAAAGTGTTGTCAAATCATTCTCCCTTGAAATAACTAAAGACGAATATAAACAGAAACAACCATTCACCCGTAACTATGAGGTTAATGTTTCCGGCGAGTATAAGATTGTAATAACCAATGCTTGTCCATCTCAAACGGCTTCGGGTAGGAGCTATGAAGACGCAATGATTCCGTCAGTTTCCTGGACTGGTTACTCTGAATAATCAGGCAAAGTATAAACAACCACAACATTAAAACGACAATTGTAATTATCAGATAACTACACGTTTATACCCAGCCCGGTTACTAAACAACAGCAACCTCCCAAAAGATATCAGCCACATCCGCTGCCCTCTTTCGGGAGGTTAATTCGCCTCTACCCCATTCCCTCCATAAATGACAGCACTTCGCAGAACTGACAAGCGCATCCAAGGCGGTCTCACCCCAGCAATGTTGTACACAATCCGCAAGAGTATATAAAGCCATGTTCAGCCTGGGAGACGGCACGAAGTTCTGGCTTTACACGAAGTCCACCGATATGCGAAAGAACTTCAATATGCTCAGCGGCATAGTTAACAACGACATGGGGCAGAACCTATACAGCGGTGATGTCTTCGTTTTCGTGAACGCATCCAACAATATGATGAAGCTGCTGCGCTACGAGCCTGGCGGTCTCGTGCTCTACAACAAACGTCTGGATCACGGCAGAATGCATCTCGTGGAACGGATACAGGAAGGAGACCCGATGGTGTCGCCCTTCGAGTGGCGTCGTCTTGTGGATACTATCCAAGAAATCATCGACGACTTGGAGAGGAACGACGGGACTGTAAACTTTCTATTGTAACTTATGTTGTGGCGTAACCTTAATACCCAAAGCAGCCAATCTTTTAGCCTGTGATGACCCCGGAAGTATCCCACATTTTCCTGTCTGCACCCAAACAAAAGCAGAAGTTGCTTGTGGAATAGCATATAGCGCGGGAGCATTCGACTTCAGCCATCCCTTCAACCATCTCAGTTTCTTCTCTATCGTCGAGACCTCAGATGTATATGCAGGATGAACCTCAACATAACACACCTTTCCAGAATATCCTATGGCATAATCCCAACGATTATCATTTGGATATTTCTCTTGCACAGCAGTGTCGATATCCACACTTCCATCAAGAAGTCGCGTATCTGTAGCAACTACGGAACCTCGCTCACTACTCTTCAATGCCTGCAAACCCCTTCTATATCTCGTCGCAATGTCGGTGGTACCCTCCACGGCCTTCTGAAAATTAGATTTTGCCATAAAAATTACTCTTCAGATAGATACTCAGACATATACTTTGAAACAACATCTGACGCCTTGGTCGCAAACTGAGACAAACCACCCCATTCAGATTCATCAACATTCTCACTCATCACATCAAGAGAACTGATATCAGAACTCTTTACTCCTTTATTTTTGTGGCTAAAAAAATAAGTCTTCAAATCTTTGTTATCAACGCCCAGGAATATCTTCGTCACATTGGAGCTTAGAGAAACATCAAACAACTCACATAATGCCTCCACACGCACGTTCTCCGGAAGTCTCTGAATCATCTTAAAAGCCCATGCAAACTCCAGCAGCACGGAAGAATGTGTTGACACGATTACCTTATATCCGGCATTAATGAACTCAAGCATCTGCACTATCACAGCCTGAATCGCCTTTGGGTGCAATCCCATCTCAGGCTCCTCTATGACCACATACTTATACTGCTTGCGATTTATAGTCTTTATTACTGGACCAGTCAAACAATACGTTGCCATCAGCAAAGGCATAAACTCCTTCTGTCCGGCACTCCAAGTCATAAACGGTAGACTTGATCCACCCACCTGCATTCGCATCTTCTTCTGTCCGGAACTCTCATCTATGACCACCTGACCACCATGAAATATAGACTCATTAAACGACCTTTTAAGTCCACCTTTTAGTCTATTATTCAAAGGGAAAACAGTCTGTTCATCTCCTATTTCGTTCTGGAAGAACAATCTCAAGGTCTCACTGAAATTCCTCAACACATACGGAGATGAGATATCATACTCCATAAAATTCTTAGGACGACCATCTGAAATCGAGAGAATTCTTTGTGCAGGCACATAAAACACCTTTTCTACTGCATTCCCGGCCTTCTGTTTCAAGAGAAAGGACTTTTTGTAACTCTTACCATCAGCCTCAACAACAGTATCATCTTTCCACATTGAAGACAATCGATCGCCAAAATAGTAATTAAGAATCTGGTCAGGCTGCTTGTTTGTGACATAATTATACCTTGCCAATGTCTGAACTATATGATCCTTATCAATCAATAGTTTCAGCATCTGCAAGAAAAGAGTTTTTCCACTTGCCTGAGGTCCCAATAGAATCGTAAGATCTCCCAACTGGATATCTACATTATTGATAGGACCAAAGTTTGTTATCTTAAAAGAATCCATCTCTCTAAATAATTTATGCAAAGATAAACATTATGAATCAACAACAAAATTCTTGCAAAGGTCTTTTAACCTCACAACGTTTATTATAGCGAATTCGGCGGTCAGCGACCGCCGAATCTCATATCCTATTTCTAGACCACTCCAGAAGTAGTAAATACGACATTAATCTCCTCATCACCATCCACCTCAGCCTTCAGCAGATCCTTTGAAATCATATCGATATCTGAATAATTCGCAAGAATGGCCATCTTTCCTATCCTCGAATCCATCACGCCAAAACAATTGTAATCAACCATCACTTCCACAAGGTAAGGATGAAGATATTACTCAACCTATTAGTCATCCAGTGATTTGAGATAAGATACCAATTAATATTGGATATATATTCGTTCTTTGAGAATGCAACTTACTATATAGCGTTACTAAAAGTTGACTCGCAAATGCTAAAAACAAATGCGATTCATCAACCATTCTAGCAAGCGCGATCTCTATTATGAGAAAGCGATGCAGTTGTACTTCGGAGAGGGTATGTGCGCGCAGAGTTGCAATCTTCCATCCCATCGTCATCCATACCTCCAAACGGAACTATTCTGCCCTTAAATTTGCTGAAATCCTGCATCGACGCACCACAGCTAACTGTAACGCGTCTTTTGAAAAACCAGAGAAGGCGGCACATTGTTAAAATATGTCGCCTTAACTATTTAGTTATTAAGAAATTAACTACCAATACCCATCCTAGTTAAAGAAGTTTATCAACATTGATTATCAATATATTATGAAATAATCAATGAAATTTGTGCAAACAAACCGCACCGTCTGAGACGGTCTGAGACGATGGGAGGAATGTGTGGACAAACAAATTATGGTTTAGTTATAATAAAATGTCGCATTCTTTCAATTGATTCTTTGAGTTGCACTGAAGTATAACTATTATGACAATTTTCCGGATGATGTATTATATGTCGTATCTTCTCTGATAGGGATACATTGCAAGATGTTATCGTAATTCCATCTTTTTGAAGTTTGTTATAATTATCTAATGGATATTGAGTTTTAAAAGTTGGTAGCCATCCTTCAGCCTCAATATATCCATATAAAGCATTATGGTAATCTGTTGATGCAATATCAAAAGCTTGATAATTAATTTCAGCCGCCAATGTATAAGGAAGCACAGAAGGTTTTTCAATATTTCCAGAAACGATACTCCCATTATCATCTGTACGTAGGACAAAAACTTTTGTGTTATCTAAATCTTGTAATGCATTGCTAATAACTCCCGTAGAATGGCTCGCAAATAATAATTGTGAGAATTGGCTTCCCGCGTCATCCGTAAATAAATTTTTATAATACCCTAATATTCTCTCTTGCCATTTTGGATGCATACTCAACTCTGGCTCATCCACCATTATTATAGAGCCAGAAAGTTGATTAAGATTCTTTAATAGATATGCTCCCCTAAATACTATCTGCTTTTCACCTGTACTTAGTTTATCAAGTGCGATATCTTTCCCACTCTTCGAAAATAAAATAAGTTTTTCTCCATTTGAATTACTAACCTTATTGTATTTTATATTATCAAAAAAGGTATTAAACGCTTTTTTAAAACGATGCATTTTAGATGATAGTTCAAACTCATCTTCGGACATTGGTGGCAACCCTCTTCTACTACAATCCTGATTGATTTCACGATAATGATCGTTGTCTTCGCTTTGAATATCCACCAATAGCTGCTTTAGTGAAGTGAAATCATCGTTATTATCATCATCATATTTGTTTTTATCAAGTTCTTGTGTTGTACTGGAAGTAATTTTAGATGTTTTATAGTCGGCTCTTGGCTTGGATAATAAGCAGCCATAATGTCTTGGGTCTTTGTCATCCTGCTTAATATTATTAGGATTATTATTTTTATTACTCATAATGTCTGTAGCAGCCCCACTCGCCACATCAATTCTTTTGAAAAAAGAATCAATATTATTGTTGTTTAATGGAACGGCTCGATACACATTGTCATTTGCCTCATATTCAATGAAGTCGAATGGATTGAATGAACCAATGCATAAAAAATTACTGATAGTTTCTAAAATGGTTGTTTTACCCGTTCCATTCTCACCAGCAAAAATAATAGTCGAATATGGCTGCTGTGTTTCAGGATTTACAAAATCTATCTCAAGATTGCCTAATATTGGATGATTTGCCCATTTTATTCGTCTAAGTTTCATATAAGCTGTTTTTACTTGATTCAATGTATGTTGCTTCTAGTCCTATTATATTAACCTACCATATTTCTTATAATACTCTTCTCCTTCATTGTAAGTTTGCTCAAACACAGCATAATTACCTTCGAATAGACCTTGCCTTAATGGTTTCCACTGGTCTTTTTGCTCCTTTGCAGCATTGTAAAACAAAGTATAAAAATTATCTTGCATTCTACAGAAATCGGCACGTTTCAATACAAAAAGACCTGTTGTGAAGTTGTCTTGAGGCATTAATCCACATTGATAATGATGGTACATCAAAGAAAACAAGTGTTCCCATGTACAATAGATACACTTAAAATCTTCCTCATTCATTGTAAACTCTTTAAACAAAGGATATAGTTTTCTCCACAATAGTTCACTAAAAGGATAAATCCATGTAGAGCTCATATAGATATTCAAAACATCAGGACTCCAATGGCAAGTACCTGCTAAAAATGCTAAATTATATCCATAGCTAGGACTGAATATATTACCTGCTGGTACTTTTGTCCGAAATATCACATTCAGCAGCTGAAAATAGCCAAACTTTATACAAGCCACACCAACAGTATGCAATAAGAAAGTCGCTGCAAGTAAATGTAGATAATTTGTACCTACTGTTGTTATTTCTCCATTGACAAAAGGCTTCATGCACAATTTGACCAATGCATCAACAAATAATTTCTGTTGCTTCAAATCACCATATCTTACCACAATGATGGATGCAGCCATCAGTTTTTCTACTGCTTTGAAATGTATTTCTTGGTATTGAGAAAACAACTCTGGCGTAATGGAGAAATGATAATTAGAGTTTACTTGTATAGTTTCATAGGCACGTTTTGTTTCTCCTTCTATGAGTTCTGTATAAGCTATTTCACTGTGTGGTGTTGATAATAATCGCTTCACTTCTTCAACAAATTGGTCACAAGAAAGTTCTTCAAGAGACTTTTGAGATGGAATGATTGTAGAAGCCAGAGTAAATTTTGGTTTAGGCCCTAAAGCAGGAGCTGCATTCAAAGGATTATTCCATAATTCAGCAGCTAAAATATGTAGGTTCGTTTCGTATTGAGCATCTTCCCTCATATCATATCCAGTTCGAGTTTCAATTAAAGACCTAAAAGAAGTATCAAATTTCCCTATGCGTAAAACTGGAATAAACTTGCTAGAACCCATCTTGTGATATAGTTCTGCAGAAATCAATTGATCCTCGTACTTTGCCCCACCGTCATATTTTTCGGATTTTTCCTTGTAAGCAGGTGTACCTATTAGAATAACCCTATCGGCAATCTCTATCCCTTTGTTCATAAATTGAATCAAGTCATAGCCTCCTCTATTATATTGGTCAAGTAAAGTATTAACAGCATACTTTGTTCGTAAATCGTCAGAAAGTTTACGAACCCAAGATTTATGATCTACGCTGTCCCAAGAATAGCTAATAAAAACAACGGGATGATCTTTCACCAAATCATCGAACTGTGAAGGTATGTCGGAAAAATTACTCATGATTTAATACATCATTTGCTCTTATGTAATATAAACGCAAATCCACATGGCTTTTCATGTATACTGCTATTGCGTGCAAAAATAGAATTTATTTTTGATGTAAAACGCAAAACATTAAAATGATAAAGGAAATATTTTTCATTATATCCTCAGAATATTTGAACTATTATTATCTTTGTCCGCGTACAGCGACAGTCGTCTTTCGCTCGAAAGAAATCCCATTTTCGTTCCATCAATCACAAAATTTATATCCTAACACAGATACCAGAAATTATTCCACCAAATCTTCTTCATCCGCGACCTTTCCAGAAAGTCACACTGCGAATAAAATTCCGCAACTTTTCATAAATATTGCGTGAACTTTCCTGCAAGTTTCTTATATTTGTGCGGAATAAATGCCGCAATTTATTATGCAGACACTTTACGAACAATTCCATCAACTTCTGGAACTGACTCCTATGAACTTTTTCCGGGAGCAGCACGACACCATAAACTGGGATGTCCGCATCTTGGGTATCCTTGGCCAGAAAGGTGTCGGTAAATCCACTCTCATCCTACAACACATCAAGAGAACCGGAAACAAGAATGAGTCCCTTTACGTGATTGCAGATGATATCTACTTCAGTGCACACACTCTTCTTGAAACTGCCAAGAGCTTCTTCGCCCGTGGCGGGAAATATCTGTATATAGACGAAATTCATAAATATCCGGGCTGGAGTCAGGAGGTCAAGAACATCTACGATAGCCTGCCGCTGCTCCATGTCGTATATTCCGGCAGTTCAATATTGGATCTTAAAGAAGGGGGTGCAGACCTTAGTCGTCGCGTCATCGAGTACCATCTTCCTGTCTGGTCATTCCGCGAATACTTGAACTTGCGCAATGGCTGGTCATTAAAACCTGCCAGTTTGGAAGATGTATTGCAAGGGAAAGTTGATTTTCCGTACGGGGCTGAACGACCATTGAAATACTTCGAAGAATATATGAAAAAGGGCTGCTATCCTTTTTTTCAGGAACCGGAATTCGAAACTCGTATGAGACAAGTCATCAACACTACCGTTGAAGTCGATATTCCCAAATACGCCAGGATGACCATCGCTGCCACGCAGAAGCTCAAGAAATTCATGTACTACATTTCCAAGAGCGTCCCTGTCAAGATTAATTTCTCGGATATGGCAAGAGACTTGGAATTAAGTCGCGACGAACTTCCCAAGTATCTGGAATATCTGGAAAAAGCCGAACTTGTTTCTGTACTGCGTATGAAGGCCAACGGGGACGCAATTCTCCGCAAAATGGACAAGCTTTATCTCCAGAATTCCAATATGTCCTATGTCCTTTCGGGCGAAAATCCGGACACGGGGAATGCCCGAGAGACTATCTTTTATTGCTGGACCAAGCAGAAGTACGATACGGTAGAATCTCCTGTTTCAGATTTTGAGATTGACGGAAAGACTTTCGAAGTGGGCGGGCGCAACAAAGGAAAGAAACAAATATCCAATTTGGAAGACGCATATGTGGTCAAGGATACAATAGAGTATGTGTTTGACAATCAAGTACCACTATGGATGTTCGGATTCCTTTATTGACAAAGAAGTCGTAACGAGATAAGAGAAAATAGGGACAAGCCGACAGGCTCCTAATGCTGCCCGGAACTATTACCTGACCTATTGTTGTTCAGCAATAAAAACATATCTTTGCTTATTGGAAAGCATCCATAACCAAAACAACAGGAAAAGATAATGGCAAAGAGCAAAATAGACTTTATACTACTTCTCCTTGCGACTCTCTGCTGTTCAATGGCTCACGCACAAAAGCAAGTTTCTGCAGAACTGAGAGATTCCACTGAGAGCGGAAGCGACATCATAAAGATAGTTGGAAATCACTCCAGCAAAGGAGCGGTCAATAACGCCCTTGACATATTGAGCGGTCAGGCAGCCGGTGTCAACGTGACATCCAACGGTCTGGACCGGATGGCTATGCTCAATAGCGTGCGGGTGCGTGGTACGACATCCATTATCGGTGGCAATGATCCTTTGGTGCTGATTGACGGAGTCACTTCTGACGTGCTCACCCTTTCAACCATCTACCCTGCAGACATCGAGAGTTTCCGGATATTGAAGAATGCCACGGAGACAGCAATGTACGGTTCACGTGGAGCGTCAGGTGTGATTGAAGTCAAAACGAAAAAAGGAACAGGACGTGGTTTTCAGATATCCTATGAAGGAAATGTAGGTTTCGAGCGGATGTACAAACATCTGGAAATGCTCAATTCCACAGAATATGTTGCCACCGCAAAGGCTTTGGGCGTCTATTGCAATAACGGAGGGTTCAACACGGACACTTATAAGGTCATTACCCGCACAGGACTTGTGAATAATCACTATCTCGCATTCAGCGGGGGCACACCTCAGTCAAACTATCGTGCCTCATTCGGCTTGATGGACCACAACACAATCATCAAGAAGATGGACTATGGCGTTTTTGTCGCAAAAGTTGACGTGACCCAGAAAGCCTTCAACAATAGACTTACTGGAGAGTTCGGAGTATTCGGATCGTCGTTCAAGAACCATGATATCTTTGACACGCAGATGCTGTTCTATTCCGCAGCATGCCAGAATCCAACTTTCCCTGCCGGAACTGACGAACATGGGAACTGGCTAAAAAACGAATCTGCAACGCACATCAACCCGCCAGGAATAGTGCTTGAAGAGAAAAACGACTCCAAGGATTTGAACTTTGATACCCACATTAAGCTGAGCTATGATATCAATACTGACTGGCGGGTCTCCGCCTTCGGTTCATACCTCTACGGTTCTACCGAGAACGGGCAATTCTGCCCGACATGGGTATGGGCACAAGGCAACGTGTACCGTGGCGAGTTCAAGAAAGAGGAGTGGCTCGGCAATATATCTCTGGATTTCAATAAGCAGTTCGGCTCACATAAGGTCTCTGCCGGAGTAAGCGGCGAATACCGCAAGCTGCAAAAGACGGCTTTCTGGGTATATGCCAAGGGCATACCCACAAATAACTTTCATTACGACAATCTGGGCGCGGCTGCTGTCAGACCATATGGTGGAACGGAAAGCACTTATGAAGACCAATCTCTGGCTTCGTTAATGGGGAGCATCACATATAGTCTGCTTGACAGATACACTTTGGCGTTGAATGCACGCGGTGACGGATCGTCTATGGTAGGCGCCAGCAACACATGGGGATTCTTCCCTTCCATATCATTTACATGGGATTTGAAAAAGGAAAGGTTTCTCATCAATGTAAAGCCGCTGTCCATGCTCAAACTCCGTGCTGGCGCAGGACAGGCAGGCAACCTTGGAGGCATCTCTGCATATACCACCATGAACACCGTAAGGCAGACCGGCATTGTCCCTATCAATAGTTCGCCGACAGTAACACTTGGCATGGTGAGAAACAACAATCCCGATTTAAAGTGGGAAACGAAGACGACATTCAACATCGGTGCGGACATGGGACTCTTTGCCAACGGTCTTATACTTACGGCGGAGTATTACTTTTCCAAGACTACCGACATGCTCTATGCCTACGAAGTTCCGGTTCCGCCATTTGCATACAACACATTGCTCGCAAATATCGGTTCCATGTCAAACAGCGGATTGGAATTCGGCCTGTCCGGGCAGCCGATAAGAAAGAAAGACATGGAACTTAACGTTAATATGAACCTGTCGTTTCAAAGCAACAGACTAATCTCGCTGAGTGGAAAGTACAAAGGAATGAGCATGTCCGCGGCAAATGTCACCGCCATCGGGGCCTTGGACGGAGCGGGACAGAACGGGGGCGACAACAATGTGGTTTATCAGATAGTCGGACAACCACTTGGCGTTTTCTATCTGCCACATTGCAAAGGACTCGTAAAAAATGAGAACGGCAGTTATTTCTACGACATAGAGGATCTGGATCATAACGGCAAGGTAGATATAAGCGACGGCGGCGACCGGTACATCGCAGGACAAGCCACACCAAAGGTAATCCTCGGCTCAAACATCAGTTTCAGATACAAGAATTTCTATGTCTCCATACAGATGAATGGAGCGTTCGGGCACAAGATCTTCAATGGAACGGGATTATCATTTACAAGTATGGCTTGCTTCCCGGACTACAATGTGCTTAAGGATGCCCCTCAGAAGAACATCGTAGATCAGAGAGTCTCCGACTATTGGCTTGAAAAAGGTGACTATCTGAACTTTGAGCATTTGACATTAGGATATAACGTGCCCTTGAAAAGCAAGACGTTACGTTCATTGCGCATATCTGGCAACGTAAGCAACCTTGGAACAATTACGGGCTACAGAGGTTTGACGCCAATGATAAACAGCTACGTGGTGAACAGTACTATGGGTATTGATGACAAACGTAACTATCCACTGTTCCGCACATATTCGTTGGGGTTGAGCATACAGTTTTAATACGGAAAAAGCATGAAGAAGATTATTGAATACATATTGGCAGTACCGTTGATGCTTTGTTTCTGCAGCTGTCTGGATGAACATCCAAAAGACCAGCTGGACCAAGAGGAAATATACAACAACGCAGATAATATATACAAAAATGCAGTAGCTTCCCTGTACAACTACATTGGGAGCAATCAGGAGTCCGAAGGACTTCAGGGAACCTGCAGGGGCATCTACGACTACAATACCTTGACAACAGATGAGGCAATGATTCCGATCCGTGGAGGAGACTGGTACGATGGCGGCCTGTGGGAAAACATGTATCAGCACAACTGGAACGCCAATGATATCAGCTTATATAATGTATGGAAATATCTCTTCAAGGTAATAGTCTTATCCAACCAGTCGCTTTCCGTCATTGATGACCACAAGAGTCTGCTTTCGGCTGAACAGGCCCGTGATTTCACGGCAGAGGTAAGAGCTGTGCGGGCATTGTTCTACTACTATGCGATGGATATGTTCGGACGTGTTCCTATCGTTACATCATACGACGTGAAATTGGAGCAGGTAACGCAAAGCGAGAGACGCGAGGTCTTCGATTTTATTTTCAATGAACTGCGGGATGTCGCGCCGTTGCTTGCTGACGAACATTCCAACAAGGAGGGAGACTACTACGGACGAGTGACACGACCTGTAGTCAACTTTTTGCTTGCAAAACTGGCGCTTAATGCTGAAATATACACCGATGACAACTGGACAGACGGAAAGCACTTTGATGGCAATGACATCTTCTTTAATGTGAATGGAGAGAATATGAACGCTTGGAGTACCTGCATTTGGTATTGCGGGCAACTTGACAAAGAAGGGTATCAGCTGGAAAGCGATTACGCCTCGAACTTCGCTGTTCACAACGAAAACTCCATGGAGAACATTTTCACCATACCACTGGACAAGAACTTATATTTGAACGAATACCACTATCTTTTCCGCTCACGCCACTACAAACATGGCGGGGCCTATGGCGGTTCATCCGAAAATGGAACATGTGCGACGATCTCAACCGTCAAGGCTTTCGGTTACGGCACAGACCATGTCGACAATAGATTCAAGACAAACTTCTATGCAGACACCGTTTTTGTTGACGGCAAGAAGATATATCTGGACAACGGAAAGCCATTGGTGTATATGCCAATGGAATTGAAGCTGAATCTTAGTGACAGTCCGTATAAGCAGACAGCAGGTGCCCGTGCCGGCAAATATGAAGTTGACAGGACCGCATATTCGGACGGCAGACAAGTTGACAACGATATAGTTCTATTCAGATACGCCGATGCCATATTGATGAAGGCCGAGGCTAAAGTCCGTAATGGAGAAGATGGTTCAAAAGAATTGAATGCAATTAGGGACAGAGCAGGCATGCCGCATGTAAAGGCCAATTTGAGCATTATACTTAAAGAGCGGCTGTTGGAATTGGTATGGGAAGGTTGGAGACGTCAAGATCTCATCCGCTTTGGCGAATACGCCAAAGCATACGACCAGAGGACTCCTCTGGAAAACGAGTTCACCGGGTTCACAACTGTTTTCCCGATACCACAAAGATGCCTGGATTTAAACAAAGGGTTAAAACAAAATCCAGGTTATCAATAGAGAGCCGTAATCATCATTCTCGTATCAGAATTACTTTCAGTCATCTCACTCCGCATGTCCCACGCTGCGGTAATCCCACGTGATGTATTTCTGTTTCAGCTTCTGACGGTCGCCCAGGCTTATGTTGTCCTGGCTGACCACCTCCTGCGGCCATCCGTCATTGAAATAATTTATGCGGACATATGAGTTGTACACCCCGTCCGTGGTCACCTGACTGTCAAATTCGGTATCAAGACCTTCCCGAACATCCTTTGCGGACTCCTTATCAGTGAAATACTCTATGAGATTTCCAAGCAGCACCTTTATGTCCTCTCTTGGAATATACGAATAGACATCTGCGGATATGCCGTATTCATACGTGTCCGGATCAAGCCAGATGTCAGTTTTGGTATCAGAGGCGTATTCGTTTTTAGTCGCATCTTCATGGCTTTCCGTTTCGCCTATCTTGTATTGGTCTCCATGATAATTGAACAGCAGTTCTATCTCTTCCGTATATCCGTCGACCAGATCGTCGGAATCAATCATTGACATCAATTTATCCGAATTAAGCCCCACAGCGCGCAGGGAATCCGCATATGGCATTTTACTGATTGCCTTCGTCAGGACTTCTTTCGCCTGTTTCCTGATATCCTTCAGATTGTAGTATTTGACAATCTTGCCGTACTGATCGGTACTGAATCTTATAGTCGTGCCCACTGTGGCATCATTGAGAATATCCATTACCTGTCCGATAAGATTTTGGGCCTCCGATTTGATTTGGTCGTCGGAAACAAATTCAAGGAAAGTATATTCCATGTCATACCCTTTCCTGGTGGAATCCGTAACCGTAAGCATCACTTTGGCGGCGGCGCCGAGTGTCATCACCGTGTCTTTGCCGTTGACTTCCCATTGGTTGTCATGTATCCAGTAGGTCATGGTGTCCCGCTTGCTGAACCAAGCTATAACCGGAAGAATGCTGTCATCCTGGACAGTCACTTCAGAAGAGTCCTGGACTTCAGATAAACGATGATGATGTCGGGCCGGAGCAAATGACATCAATGAAATCAGGAGTCCCGAGATCATCGGAACCAATACGAACTTTTTTACGTGTATCATATTTTCATGCATCATGTCAGACAGCAATTTCGGGGCAAATTTAACATATTACGAAAAAAGTTATTCCCAATAAATGAAAAAATCATACATTTGCCACTCATTAACAAAATGACATGATGAAGAACCATAAATTATTCGGGGCAATCGCCTGCTCCGTCATCGCATTGACAATGTCGTCATGCGGAAAATCAGACAAGATTGAACGGTTTCCTGAGGGAACGTCAATGATAAAGATGATGGATGAGGACAACGGAGGCACCACATTGGGCAATTCCAATGTCTATATGACATCTTCCGGAAACTTCAAGAGCAATAATCTGCCGATTCTCGACTGCGGGAAGAAGAGCGGAATAGGGGACATCGGTCTGCCGGATTTCACTAACATGGCGCCTGAAGTCGCTGTGATACCCGGACACGGCTATGTCATCTGCGATTCTGACAACGTCAAGGAATTCCCGTCGAGAAAAAAGGCAATCCGTGAGGATGCGCTCATTTACAGGGTATATGTCGATTCATGGATTCAGACAGACGGGAAGAATGTCGGGGCCAATGTCTATTTCCTGCTCGGCAGCCCTCTGGAACGCGGACAGATGCCGGAAATGGACAGCGACCTCGGAACACTCGCCTTCGATCTGGTCAGCCATAAGTCCAATTCAATCAGCGTAAAGTTGCCTTCGGAGGACATTGAGGTTATTGTCAATGACAAGACACCTCTGGCCTGCTCCACCAAAGGTAAGACATTGACATTAACATTGACAAGTGCCCCGATGTCATACGAGACCGGCACGTGGCAACTCAGCATCCGCAGCGGAAGGGTTTATACGAAGGCGACAGTCGCAATTGAGTAATTTGTTTGTCAGAAAGAATTTTTTCAATGAATATGGGAAGAACGGCTCGCAATTTGCAGGTCGTTCTTCTCATGAACCTACTGGAATATACCAGGTTAGCGCTCTGGTATTTACACATATTTTAACCACATGATTTATGAATCATTTATCGATTCTTACCGCCATCATTCTGGCTGTACCGAGCCACATGCGATTGGAAATATGTCCCTGTCATCTTTCGGCGGCGGAAGCGCGATGATTGGTCTCCCGGGGGATTTCACCCCGCCTTCAAGGTTTGTACGCGCGGCCTTCTTCCAGAACACCGCGCCGCAGAAACCTGACGCAGAGGGCTCCGTGTTTACTGCCTTTCATATTCTCGGCTCGATGGAGATTCCGATCGGAGCGCAGTTCCCCGGCACCACATGGTTTTTTATTATTCAAGTTTCGCAAGTTGTCAGACTTGCTGAACGTTAGTGCGAATTTGAGGGTCGTCACTCGTTAGAAGGCTATAAGCCCAATGCGTAATTATCCGAAAATTTCGTAAAGTTCCTTGTTGCTGAGTTTTCCTATCCAGTTTTCGCCAGTGGCTACTGTCATCTCTGCGAGTTGCTTTTTCCTCTGTATCATTTCATTGATCTTTTCCTCGAAAGTATCCTTCGTTATGAAACGATGCACAATGACATTCTTGTCTTGGCCGATACGATAAGCTCTGTCTGTCGCTTGCGCTTCCACAGCAGGATTCCACCACAAATCAAAGTGAATCACATGTGAAGCTGCAGTAAGATTGAGTCCGGTCCCGGCAGCCTTGAGCGAAAGGACAAAGACCTTGTGTTCCCTGCTGTTCTGAAACATTGAAACCATATCATTGCGCTGCTTGACGGAGCAACCTCCGTGATAAAACAGCGGAGCTGTACCCAGCCGTTGAGCAGCAAACTTCACTATCATATCGCCCATTTCACGGAACTGAGTGAAAATCAGAACCTTTTCGCCGGCATCGACGATTGCTTCAATCCTGTCCAACAGCATCTCCACTTTTCCTGAAAGTTCCGGACGCAAATCCCCGTTCTTCAGATACTGTGAAGGATGATTGCATATCTGTTTCAATGCCAATATCATCTGTAATATCAGGCCTTGGCGCTCAAAAAGCGCCTTGTTGTCAGATGTATCCTTATTTTCGATTTCCGCCATTGCAGCTTCGAGAGTCTTGTGATACAGAGCTGCCTGATTTGCTGTAAGCGATGAGTATTCGTCAAGCACAATCTTATCCGGCAAATCATTGATAATGCTTTTATCTGTCTTCATTCTCCGCATCATAAATGGTGCCGTCACCTTTCGGAACCTCGCTGCGCAGTTCTCGTCATTGAACACCTGTATCGGCTTGGCATATTCTTCGCCGAATGACTTGAGACTTCCGAGATAGCCGTTGTTGGCAAAATCCATTATGCTCCAAAACTCGCTCATACGGTTCTCTACCGGCGTTCCGCTCAACGCTATATGAGTATCGGCCGGGATGGACTTTACGGACTTGCATTGGGCCGTAGATGGATTCTTGATATTCTGGGCTTCATCAATGACCATAACCGCCCATTGTTTCTTGGCAAAGATTTTAGTATCAGAACGAAGCACGCCATAGGATGTGAGCAACACGTCCGGCATTTTTTTGGGCATTTCGCGAGCTGTTCCGTGATAGATGAATGAGGTCAAATCCGGTGCGAAACGAGTGATTTCAGACTGCCAATTGGACAGAAGACCGGTAGGAACCACAATCAAAATTCCCTTCTCTTTCAATTGGCCGTCTTCTTTGAGTTTCTGAATCAATGTTATGGTCTGCAAGGTCTTACCCAGTCCCATATCGTCTGCCAGAATAGAGCCGAAACCAATTCGCATATTCCTGTAAAGCCATGAATATCCACGCTTCTGATATGGCCTTAATTCTGCATTGATTCCACTTGGAACTTGAATTTCACGTTCGTCCGTAAAGAATTTGATGAGAGCGCGTGCTTCATCGGTAATCGTGACAGGTGCAGATTTGTAGCTTCCGAGCAATGCCGTTTGAAGCAATTGTCCTGAAGTCACATTTTCCGTCTCTGAAAGCGCATTGTTCACTCTCTCCAAATCGAGAGAATCCATATAGACATAAGTGCCTTTGAATTTCAGAAGTTTTCCGGCATTGCCCAATAATTTGCGGAATTCTTCCATAGACACCACATCATCGCCAAGAGCGACTTCCCATTCAAAGTCGAACAAGTCCGAAAGTCTTATAGAAGTGACTGAAGTCTGGTTTTTCTTTTTGATTTTCAATGTCGGTTTCGGCCTGACAAGCGACTCCAATGATTTAGGCATCAAGACCTTGACTCCGAGCAGGCGGACTGCTGGGATTATATTTATAAGTAGCGGCCCCAGCTGTTCCATACCATACCGCAAAGGCATTGACCCTTTATCTGATACATATCCGCTCACATCCGGAATAATCACGGCCAAATCGGCAAGCATCTTGAGCGTTTCCAGTCGTGATGCTGCATATTTTTCATCGGTCAGGATCAACGACAGGGGAACAGAATCGAAGTTGTTCTCATCTATATTATCCACTGCTATGTTCATTTCGAACAAGTCACCCAGAAGCAAGTCGCTGACTTCATCGATAATAAGGACCGGAGTGTATCGTGAGCGACGGATATTATAGGATGACAACCAGGCACAAATGCTTCCAGGAATTTCTGTTTCACCCGGTTGCGCGAAGCCAATCTGCTGATTGTCGAAGAATAGTCCAGTCAATGTTGTGCGGGAAGTCAGCGAAATCTCCGGTATCATCTTGCCCAACAGGAACGATACCAATATATCCGCTTTGCTCAATACATATCTGTTTCTTTTCCCGAAATTGACACGAATCATTTTGTCAGGAATCAGGCTGTCAAGACTTGAGAGCACATTGCCCACTTCAGGGTCGATCTTGCAAGGCAGCCATCGGACAGCAAAAAGTTTGTTCTCCAGTTTTACTGTCTGCGGCTCAATGTCGCCGTTGGCCAAAAGATGGATTGACGTCAATATGCCTTGATGAAGGGCTATCGTGCTCGGTGAATAATCCGGCAGAAAATCCGGATTGATTCTGGCTACCTCGGCCAATAAATCATTGTCATACAAGTTATTGTCCGGCGACTGCAACGTCCAGTTCAGGCAGAAATCCATATCAAGCGTGAACTCTGCATCCTCGGTTATCCGACGAACATCTTCATTGATTTCATTTGCATTGAACAGCCTTTCGACAGTTATCTTTCCTTCTAGGAACTTACGCGCGTACTGCTGAAAACGACGAATGTGATTGGAGTATTTTTCTTTGAAATCGCCGGTGACATCGAATGTCGGATTCTGAGGAAGAAGCATCAGCAGGACTTCAAGCCTGTCTGAGAGTCCGGAGAAGTTTACTCTGTGGAACTGTGGGGGAGTGGTTGACAAGTCTTTCGCTGCCCTGTGTTCCACTATGTTCTTAAGCAAAGGAACTTCTGACATTTTTGCTGCGGCATCCACTTCCACGCCGCGCGCTTTCAGTTCCGCCAGCAAATCGACATTATGGATCTGGAATACTACAAACGGATTGTTGTCTATCTCGCGGCTCATCATGTATATAACCGCAGCAATATGCTTGCAAGGTACAGCCCAGTCCGGACAGTTGCACTGCATCTTGAAGTCCGTCCATTTTTCAGGAAATATCTTCAGTCCACATTCCGACGCAATGTCAAGAACTGCCGGATCAAGCTCGTGTTTAAGCATTTTGGATACTATTTCCGGACGTGCTATAATTCCATCGATAATGCGTTCAATGTCTTCAGGAAAGAATGGCGGTATAATAAGTGTCACCGAATACGGTCTGATACGCCTTCCGTGAACCTTCGCCTTTATGATGTTTCCGGTTACTTTTACCTCGCTAACAGCTCCTGACCGGGCATAAGATGCTCCTCTCGGGATTCTGTTTTCATAGTCAATATGTGTCAATGACTGTAACCAGCGGTTTCCCCACCATGTCGTTCCGAAATTCTTTGCCATAATTGTTGATGTATATATTGAAAACGTGGTTTGGAAGCAATTATAGTTTTTTCGAACTTGTAGCCGAGACGCGCCAGTTCGACTGCAGCGCCGATATGGTACATCTCCTGGCAGGATGACACGAAGACCTGATATGCGGCAATACTCTGTGGCTCAATGTGTTCGTGACGTATCAGCGAGACTGTGGCATCTGCA